>OJJG01000076.1_pt1 | contig 21290 bp, 9 predicted proteins | sample 1596291 | NCBI WGS metagenome assembly OJJG01 (sample SAMEA4350149, study PRJEB24818) | metagenome | biome: human; feature: gut; material: faeces | place: Denmark | collected 2013-09 | reverse complement strand
CTTGAACAGCAAATTATCGTTGATCCCATGCTCACGAGCGAGTTGCGCTACGGAGATCTCTGGTCGATGCGAGAGTTCAACCATTTTGATTTTGAACTCAACGGGATAATTAGGGCTTTTTTTACGCTCTGCGGTTAATGATTTCATGGATAGCGTCCACCATATTTGGTGTCCACTATTCTCTCAGGAATTTCAGGATCTGCCAGACGGTGCTGAGACGACGCTTACGGGTGACACGATTAAAATCCTGTGGGCTGATGCTGATGGTCTGTGCCTGTTCACCAAACGTCTGGAGGAAGGCCAGTTTATCTGGCCTGCGGTGCGTGACGGTAAGGTATCCATTACCCGTTCGCAGCTGGCAATGCTCCTCGATAAACTGGACTGGCGTCAGCCCAAAACATCCCGCCTTAATGCCCTGACAATGTTGTAAAAATGTCATGGTGACCATAAGCTCTCCTGAATCAGGAGAGCAGATTACCCCCAGGATCTGATTTCCCCCGGGTTCTCATGTTCTCTGTATATGTATGTTTCTCTGGCGTACCCCTGCCAGTTTTTTCGGCACAGGAGCTACCCGGTGAAATGCAATAGCACTCAGCTTAAGTGAGGGCTATTGCGTATAACATTATTTAAAACGAATAGCGTACTTTTAAGTTCAGCTCATTATCGATATTGTATTTACCGCCAAACGAACGCTCATAGTCGATGCCAACACGGGTGTTTTTGCCAAGCTCAAATGCAAGGCGAGCTCCAACAAGAACTCGGCTGTCATGCCCGAATTTGACGGTTGTCTCGTTATAAGCATCACTGAGAATAGTTTGATTATCATTCAATATATCAAACTGGTAACTTGTGCCTATCTTTGCTACTATTGACCAGTCCTTACCAGTGAGTTTTCTGGCAAAATCAACACCAGTACGACCGACAAGTGCATTATAATCCTTGTTATCAATAACGGTTTGATTAGCCAGATTTTGTTTACTACCTCCAATCCGTCCATAAGTAAGTTCAAACTGAGGCTCAATAAACATTTCATTACTCAGTCCCCAGCGATATCCTATTTCAGCGTCTGCATAATATGAATTTGTGCTGAAGTCCTCTTTGTCTCTTGGATTTAAATAGCTATAAACGTTTGTTGAATGGATGTATTTAGCGATAAAATCAGTATAAAAACCGTTATCAAAGAAGATGGACGTATACCCACCCAGACCATAGCTTTTAGTATCGCCATAATAGCTGCCGCTCAGCTCTGCATTGGTACTTGTATGGGTAAATATTAAGCCAGTGTATAGCATTGCTGATTCAATTCTTATGCCTTTGTCTGCACCGAGTTGCAGGTGGTTGTATGTATTCTGATAACCGTCAGTGCCACTCCCCTGACCGAGCATATAGCGTCCCCAGACCCCGGCTTCTCCACTGTCGCGAATGTCCCCCATACGTTTATTGAGGTTATTCATTTCTGTAGAGAAAAGGCGATAGCTGCTATTAGCAAAACTGGCCGCCGTACTGACTGCTTTTTTATCAGGCTCTGAGTTAAAGCCAATAATTGCCAGGTTTGTACCGTTACCGTTATCACTAGTACCAAGTATCGGTGTTACGTTACTGAGCCCCGTTTTCTGGCTTATTGCCGAGAACATACTGAAATCGGTACCATCCGGTGCTTCAATTAGTACAACAGGTTTTTCCTGAGTTGCTCCTTTGTACCTGCTTGCATCGATAAACAGGTGGTTATTTTCCCCCGTCAGTTTATCTTTAACGATAATTTTGTCGCTGTTTGTTCCGTCCGTTCTCATGCCGATAAATGCATCATTTAGCGTCAGTTCTCCGACTTCCAGTTTACGGAAACCTGCATCATTTCTGTCACTGAATGAAAGTCCTGAATAACTGCTGACATCCAGTTTTTTCAGCGATGAGTTTTTCTCAATACGCCATATATTTGCATTATTCATTGCAGCATGGGCATTTTCTGCATTTATGCCGCCGCTGAAATCAGAATTATTAAAACTGAGTTGTGCGGTACCGTTTGCAGAAATATCCCCTCTGATTACTGCCTGATTGGCAGCCGTGAACTTTACATTATCGCCACTTAAAATGTAGTTGCCTGAGTGATATGCACCAAGATAGTTACCGTCATTTTGTTTTTCACCGTTCAGATTTAGTGTGGCATCATTAATTTTTATATCACCCAGAGCTGAATCATATGCAAAGCTCATCAGACCTGCATCTGCGGTGAGAATTGCACCGCTTTCCAGCCTAAGCTGGCTTTCAAGCAGATAGCTTTCCGTCGAAATATGCGCATCTCCGCCAATGGTTACGCTGGAATCCGTGACAGATAATCCCCCGTCAAAATTAGCACCTTTATTTATGTTCAGTGTTGAACCCTTGCTTAGGACAAGCATACCATTATATTTGGCATTTTGAACAGCACTGGTTGTTTCAACTGGCAAGGAGCTTTTTCCCGTAGCTTCATTTTTGTCAATAAGCAATTTATTACTACCAATATTTATTTGAGATTTATCTGCGTTAATATTAGCAGACAGCAGAGCATCGCGACTAAGATAAAAACTGGTATTTTCAAGATTCAGATTTGCCATACTATAGCTTCGATTATCCCAGTCCTTCTGGGTACTATCTGGTGCAATACCTGCATGAACGACAGGGTGCCCTTGAAATATTAATTCACCGCCATATTTACTAAAATTGCCCGCAATATTTACGCCACCATCAAGCGCAAGCGCTTTACCGCGCAGTTCTCGGACGTCCACATTCAGATTACCGTCAAAGCGACCATGCCATATATAAGGATTATCTGGATTCTGACGTTCTTTCCACATTTGTATTGCTTTGGCTTTATCTGTTATACCTGTATGCTCCCAGGTAGTGTTTCCCATAATAGTTGATAGCATAGAATAGGATAATTTTTTTAGAATCAAATATTCTTTTGTATTACCATTAAGAAATAAATCCCCAACCTTTCCTGTTCCTGTTGACAAGGCATTTATGGTTTTAATTGCTGGGTCAGCAATTTGACTTATATCAATACCTTTATAGTCAAGTATTATGGTAGACTGACTTGTACTGCTGTTTGTGATGACTGCCCCGTTGTCTTCATGGACAATTTGTTTATTGAAAGTAAGGTCATTGCCATTTGTATCAAGGGTGCCTCCCCGGTAACCGAAACTGATATTATCTGCACTCATTGAGTGATTTTCACCTAGTTTTAGCGTGCCCCGCCCACCTGATATCATCGCCTTTTCAAACCCTTTTTCAAGCACGACCAGACCATCACCTAACTTTAACCCTCCTTGGTTTTGCATAGTTACGATCAATTTTCCTGCACCAACTTTGTGCAAATTATCGCCTTTTACGCCATCCGTATTCCATATTACGCTTGCGCCTTCATTTACAATGAGGCCCGCACCATAATAGCTGGCACCATTTACTTCATAATCTTTATTAAACTCTAAATAGCCATAGCCCTGGTTAAACTTTTCTGTTAAATTAATCTTCCCGGATTTGTTAAAGATTAAATTTTTGTTTTTATTTTCATTTTTAAAATCTATTTCTGAGGCATTTTTTATGGTTTCTTTATCTATATGTTCATTAACCAGTTTTTCGTTAACAACCCCCCAGCTATAATCGTTATTAGAGTTCACTGCGTGAAGAGTTCCAATAATTTCCCAGCGTTTTTTTTGTGTGTTATAAGCATAAATAGGTGAGCCGCTATCACCTAGCTGGGGTACAGTTGGTAATGGCCCATTTTTATTAGCGTTGAAAATATCATTTATATTTGCATTTATCCATTGACTACCTCCATCACTTACAGATAGTAATGGGCCACCTATCAGAAAATCACCACTTAATGTTTGTGTGCTACCATTTTTATTTATAATTGCTTTTTTTCCTGAACCTACACGATAAAATGCGCTATAAATGCCATTTTTACCAAACGCACCAACACCACCATTGCTGTTTCCTACAGGTGTTGGTGCAACGTCAGTAACTAATTTACTCAGACGCATGGTATTCGTGTCACTTGCGTGTGCCCGCGTTTCCACGATCTGATAACTTTCGTTTGATGCATCTGAGCCAAAAACAACAATCTGTTTTTGATTGTTTTTCATCCCGTTGGTCACAACATGGTTTGCCGTTATCATATAAGCAGGATGAAAAAGAGTTGCTTCACCACTGCCAATCACGGCAAATTTTCTGCCAACAGCACTAAAATCAGGCATCGGAGCAGAATCCAGAGTACCAACTAAATTGCCACTTTTATCGTATATTTTTATATTTTCTGTACCCGGCAAAAACTGGCCCTTATTTTCGGCGAAATCTTTATAGGTTTGTAAATCAATATCGCCGCGAATGTTACCTGCACCAGCTTTACCTGTGATTAGCGCAACAGTTATTGCTGCTGCAATAATAGACAATTTATGGGTGATGTTTTTCATAGTAACGTATCCGTATCAAGTACAATAATAATACGCAATCAGAATAATAATTGTGCATATAAAGCTTGAATATTATAATACTAATTATTGCTCTGATTAACTATCATCAATCTATAAGTGACGTGAATAGTGTGACGGAGTTCAATATTCAGGCAAGGAACTTTCATTAGATGGACTAGCGGGAGCATTTGAACAGAAACTTACGGTTTTGCTCTTTCGGTAGGCTCAGTACCGTAAGGTTCTCCATCAACAAAATAAGTACCATTAGGTAATACGTGTTTATAGGGCAGTAATGATATATGGGCTAATACGTCATCATCAATAACCTCACCATTTTCACGTAACCCTTCAACAATATTGCTTATTCTTGATGTGTTCCAGTACAGGATTGCATTCGATACCAGACTCAGGGCGCTGGCCTTATTCATGATTTCTTCATAATCACCGGTCGTGAATTCACCCTGATTTGCAAAAAAGATCCATCGGGGTAATTTATGTCGATACTCGCCTTTATTGAGCTGAAGCTGAACCGTACGACGCAAATCCTGATCTGTCATATAGCGCAGAATATATTCTGTCTTAATAACTCGCCCCAGATTGGTAAACGCCTTAGAAAGACGATCTGATGGAAAACTGTTGGTGAGCCTCTCTACGATGACATGGGCCGGTGCTGTACGTTCTTTGAGGGATTGCGATACATGAATCATCGCATCCCATTGCTCTTCAATAATGTCCAGATCTGCCGTTTTATTCAGCAATGGCGTGAAAACACCATAATTAACCGTGCGATCAACCCGATAAAGTTGTTGATCTTTCAAATCTTTTATTCGTGGCATAAAGTAATAACCAAGTAGATAACACAGTGCAAAAATGATTTCGGTATAACCGTGAGTGTCTGTAGTATGCTCGCGGATTTTAAGGATCGTGTTATTTTTCAGAATTCCGTCAAGTACATATAAGGCTTCTCTTGGATTACAGGAGAGCGCTTTGGTGCTGTACACTGAATATTGATCTGATACGTGCGTATATATCCCGATCGCCTTTTCGTAATAACCATAATAGCGGGGATAATAGGCTGCAAGGAGGCTGTCTGCCCTGATTCTGAAACGCTGCGCATCAGAAGACGATAATTGCCCCGAACCGTGTACCTGACTGAAAGGAAGCTGATGATGCTGATTTACAATTTCTGCACTGGCGGCTTTAATCGTGTCTTCCCGGACGTAAAACTGCGTTTAAACTCTGCGCTAAAATTTCTTTTTTTCATTGGAGCACCTGTGTTGTTCTGAGGTGAGCATATCACCTCTGTTCAGGTGGCCAAATTCAGTGTGCCACTTCACTCATGCTGGCGTACCCAGACACGCAGAGTCTCCGGCGTACAGCCAATCTTTGGGGCAATGGAACAAATTGCCGCCCATTGTGAGTCATATTCGCCCTGACTTTCCAGAACCATACGAACTGCCCGCTGACGGACTTCGGGGAAAAACGAGTATTTTTAGTCATCCTGTTTACCTCTTTCTCAGGGAGTTTAGTCTCCAGGATTCCCGGGGCGGTTCAGGTTACAAAACCGGCCAGAATAATCGGCGCTAGGCGGACTGAGTGATTGTCGTCTCATAGATATCAAAAAACCGTTATCCTGTGAATCGCAGTGCCGCTCCGCTTAAGTGAACGGCATTGCACCTTTAGAATCCTTATTTTCATCAGAAGGAATAACGGAAATTGGCGTTGATGGCATTATCCACGTTGTATTTTCCAAAAGTGGATTTTTCAAATTCCACTCCCAGACGAACGTTGTCACCTGCTTCTGTATTCAGACCCACATTCATCAGCATACGACCATCTTTCTCTCCATTGATTCGTTTCTCTCCAGCGGCATCACGAAGAATGGTTTCTCCGTTTTTCAGCAGGTCAAACTGATAACCAATACCGGCTTTTGCTGTCACTTTCCACTCCTTACCGGAGAAGGACTTACCAACATCAATACCAGTGCGCCCAATCAGTGGATTGAAGCCTTTGTCTTTCAGAGAAACGGACATGTCCTGGTCCTCCCAACTGAACTGTTTACCGGATGCTGCTCCGTATACCAGTTCAGCCTGAGGTTCAATCCAGGTACTTTCGCTCAGATGATAACGATAACCGACCTCAGCACCGGCATACCAAGAGTGAGTGCCGGAGTCCCGGGTTCCAAAACCAGCAAATGTGGCGGTGTACTCATTATCATGATGGACATACTTACCGATCAGGTCGATATAAGCACCTGAGTCAAACATTGCGGAAGCATATAAACCAGCGCCAACAGACTTCGTCTTACCGCTGAAGGCGTCGTTGCTGGCATGGTTGTCTGTATATGTCATTGTCATCCCGGTAAAAATATCCCCCCATCCCAGGTGATATTTTTTATCAACACCAATCTGAACGTGAGTGTAATTATCACTGAAACCTCCGTCAGCAGCACCTGTTCCGCTCATGATACGAGCCCATGAGCCTGCTTCTCCTTTAATGTCACGGAGTTCCCCCATGCGCTTGTTCAGATTATTCACTTCCGTCAAATAACTTTTATACGCCATTTTCATGAAACTTCTGCCGGCATTAACAGCTTTCGTATCTTTTTGCACATGGAATCCGTTCAGCACCCATCGAGTGGCATCTTCAGTACTGACAGTCGAAACATCCGGAGTAATTAAGCTGAACCCAATATTGCGGGTTGCAGTCTTCATAGAGAACAACTCAGGAGATGTTCCTCCAGGGGCTGAAATTAATGATACCGGAGAACCTGACTTTCCCGTGGCTGTTGTGGACGGTGCCACAATCAGGGAGTTATTCCTGCCTGTCAATGATTGTTTCACATTCAGTTTATCAGATGAATAACCATCTGAGGTCATAAACACCCGGGTATTATTGAGCTCCAGTTTACCAATATCCAGAGCGGAAAATCCCTCATGCTGTTCAAAATTAAGCTGAGCCTTATCAAGCTTCAGTGTATGCATTGATGAGTTATTTCTTAGCTGCCAGAATGTATTATTCATTGAAACACGAGAAATAGATGCAGATATGTTACCATCATATGCAGCTCTCAGACTGTCAGTAAAAGAACTATTTTCTTCTGGTCCAAAGTGAATATCAGCGCTGTCGTCAGCAATTATATTACCGTAAACCGTCGTCCGGTCGCCAAAAGAAAGCTTCGGGTCCTTCCCGTTCAGATGCCATGTCTGTGCTGAATAGGGGATCCATGACAGTGAATTCTTAGATGAAAGTAAGGATAGTGTTGAACGGCTTCCAAGAACTACATCCCCATCAGAGTAAAATCCGGCAGTACCAGTCAGGTTTGCATTATCTCCAATATTAAGAGAGGAGTGTTTGAAGTGACTCAAATGATTAAAAAGCACATTTTCGGATAAGATGTTCACAGTACTGTCTGAACTGTAAACCCCCCCGGTAAAGAAATCATTTATATTCAGTGCTGATTGATTGGTCAGATAGACATTTCCAGAAAAGACAGATTTATCTTCATTCCGGAGGGATGTTGATTGCCCCTTTAATGGCTCTATTTTTACTTTTTTTTCATTGCTGTCATTTTTATCAATGTAAATATCCTTACTACCGAGAATAATAGAAGAGTTGTCAGCAGTGATATCAGTAGTAAGAGATGCATTACGGCCGAGATAAAATGCAGTATCTTTGAGTACAAGAGACTTCATACTGAAGTCCCGTGTTTCCCAGTCTGGCTGTTCAAATGATACTGGTTGTGTCAGAACAGAATCATCCCCCAGTTGTTTAAGCTTGTTTGCAACAGCGGCATTCGTAAAGGCATGAGGTACCGGATGCCCCTGAAAATAGAGGCTTCCGCCATACTGACTGAAACTGCCGTTTATATCAATACCACCATCAATAATAAAAGCATCAGATTCTTTTTCGACTGTACTTTGTACATCAATATTATTTTTAATATTGCCGTGATAAATATTATCACCGCTACTTAATGATAAATTAAGAGTGGCTTTATATCCGTTACTGGTGATGGTGGCACCATCGTCAAAAGCATTAAGTTTATGAAATGTGAGACTGTTACCATTTATGTCAAGCACCCCTCCACGATAGCCCCAGCTGATGTTATCAGGATTAACTTGTTTCGCATCAGATAAAACAACAGTAGGGCGCCCACTGACAATAGCTACTCTGGAAAAAGCCTGTACATGGCCCTCATCATCAGGCTTCTGGGACAGAATAACAGTACCATCACCAACATTAAGTCCGCCTGGGTTAACGCCCGTGGAATTGATATTCAGAGTCCCCTCACCAAGCTTGTGCAGATTGTCATTAGTAATGCCATTAACCTGCCAGGTTACTGTTTTTCCTGAATTAACAATGACGCCACCTCCTTTCCATGTTTCATTATCATCTGTGCTAACCGTATAATTCCCGTTAAATGTCAGAGCACCAGCGCCCTGGTCAACATCGTTTTTCAGAACAATTCTGGCATCATCTCCTGAGAATATGAGATTTTTACCTTTATCCAAATTATTTTCCAGAATACCATGCATATTCCATTGCTGGTCACCCTGTTTGAGCAGACCAGAGCCTTTAGCTGAGTCAAAAGTCCATTCTATCAGACCAAATACATTATTAACTTCCGGATCGGTGTCTTCATTTATTTTGCTTTCAACAAAGTCAACAGGAATAACAACCCAGTTATTAGCATTTCCTCCAGCACCATTCCCAGCAGTCAGGGCACCCACAAGAACCCATTGTTTTTTGGTTGTATCCCAGCCAAATAACGGTGAACCGCTATCACCTGCCTCTCCATAACTAGCCATAGGTCCGTTATTTTTATTGTAAATCTGTCCTGATGATACCGTTATCATTTCTCCCTTTTGATATGAACTTGGATTTCCAACAGTTCCTCCTGTGAGATAGCTATATGCCCCCGATAAATGTCTAAGTGTGACTGATTTTTCTTTTATATACTGGGTGCCTGAACCTGTTCGATAAAAAACAGGAAAGCGGTCTTTGTTTTTATATATACCATTAACTGTTCCTGCATCAGTCATTTCTGCAGGAACTACATCTGTAACAATTTTATTTAATCTGGGAGCGTGAAAATCTATTTTCGATGCGGGATTGTTGTTTCTATCAACAATAGTGTATGTTGACGTGCCAAAGCGAGGATTCTTATATCCCTTGTTATGTTTGACGCTTACAATATATTGAGGATTAACAAGAGTTGCGACTCCTGGAGAGCCGTCTATGTTGACAGAACTAAAATCAATCATGGGGGCTTTATCCAGAACTTGTTCAAGGGTGCCATTTTTATTATATAGTGGTATGTTTGTTGTGCCTGGACTAAATTCACCTTTGTTTTCCGAAAAATCACGGTATGTTTGATAGGGTAGAATGTTACCAACATCAGAGGCAAGCACCACTAAAGGAAAAAAAGAAAGAATGGCTAAACAAATAACCTTCCTTTTTTTTGCGTTTTTTATTGCTAACTCGGAAACAACAACAATATCACCATTGTGGTTGTACTTATGATTAAATATTCTATTCATTTGAAACACCATTCCTCAATTTAAAATGAAACATAGTATTAATATCTCATTCCGCCTTATTTGATTTTTGCATAAAAATTGACTTATTGTTTTTTATCTTAGAGTTTCATAATATTTAATATTAACTGGTGGCAACTCCAATCAGTAGAACATATATTTCTCGATAAAGGCACCTGTGACTTTTTAATGAAGTGCTACAGAGCGCGAGAAACAGATAGTTCTGCGGATTAGACGTTTGATTCGGGTTCTCAGGGTCAGATTGTTGCGTTCAATGTGCTGAGTAAAACTCTTACCAGTCAGATGCTTCTCCTTCGGTAACTCTCTGGTGTAACTACCCCATTCTGATCTGCGCCCCAAATCTTGGACACCACTTTGTCTAATTCGTCAGATTCTGACCAGACGGTTCAGGCTGTACGCTTACACTTAAATAAGTGATATTGGTTGTCTGGAGATTCAGGGGGCTAGTCTATCAAGAGCCGTATGAAGCGAGAGTGTCACGTACGGTTCCGTGAGCAGCCGGGGAATGAAATTCTTTCCGGCTGACTCGACTCGCAGGTTCCGACAACGGTGGCGAACATGCGGCGGTGTTGTACTCGCTGATCGGCACATGCCGTCTGAACAATGTGGAGCCAGAAAAATGGCTGCGTTACGTCATTGAGCATATCCAGGACTGGCCGGCAAACCGGGTACGCGATCTGTTGCCCTAGAAAGTTGATCTGAGCTCTCAGTAAATATCAATACGGTTCTGGCGAGCCGCTTACTTTCATAACGGCTCTGACGTCAGTGCACTACTCCTATTCAAAATCGTTTCTTGAAATCAGAAAGGGCGTATTTCAGATCAGAACCACAAAGCGCTCTCTGGGATTCACTTAATATATCCTTAACAGGAATAATCCCTTTTTTTCTTAAGGAATAAAACTCCATACCATCATCATTTTTTAATCTCCAGTCTCTCGATACATCAACCTCACCAAGGTATCCGGTAACGACCAGACTATGATACCCATGTTCATTCATAATTTCTTTCAGCCGTTGTGCGAAGGCTGGAGTTCTCGAATGTATCCCCGAGGCGCAGGACAACACTCTTATATCTATGAAGTTCTTTGGTAAACGTCTGTTCATTAATAGAGTGGCTAATGCTACGGGATTCAACGTTGGCCCAGTTGCTGAACCTGTCCCAATAACTGATGTGTTGCCATGAGCAACGATGTATAACGTATCGCTCGGTTTAAGAAAGGATAAAGGTGTTTTGTGTGAAGCTTTCACACCATAACATTCTTTATTCTTCATTTTCTGATACTTAACTTCGGCATCAAGAAAAGTGTCATTTTCTTCCATTTGAAATGGGAAAAAGTAAATAATCATATTACCTCGACATCAGAAAAAATTAAAATACTCCACATGCGGAAAGCTCTGAGCAGGAAACATCACCAAGGACGAAACCTCCTCTCTCTGTAAAGGATCGTTATCCATCCGGGGCAACCTATACCTATACCTATACCTATACCTTTACCTTTACCTTTTCATCCTCTGATAACTACACTCAGATTGAATAAAAGAAACACGTTCTGAAAAGTTAAATGGAAAGAAATAAACATACATATACTCTTACTCTCTCATCATTATGACAAGTTAATGTCATTTGTAATCTCTGAAGAGATCAACCTTATATTTATTAATAACCAGGGTATCTTCTATTTTTCGTGCCACACTATAGAAATCATAGATTCTATAACCAGAATAACCAGGCATCCCAAAATTAATATTTAATGGGTCCTGTATTGTTATTTTTCCACGTTTCGTATCTACAGAAACAATAAGAACATAATGATTAACTCCTCCCAATAATCCAAAGTCCGCCATACCTAATTTACCAGACACAATAATAGGCCCATGTTTTAAAAGAGCCTGCTTATACCTTTGAATATCACAAGGAATTTTAATCTCATAACAGTAACTATCTTCCGGAGAAAAACCAAAGCTTAACCTATTGCGCTTTGCCTTAATATCAGACATGTTATGTTTCTTACAGTACCACCCAAGTAATGCATCCTGACAGTACCATCCACAATTCAGATCGACAAAACCACCGACTCCCGGACGCCACTGATGTCTCATTTTTACTTTGTATGTAAAGTCCATAAATCACCGTTATACATGAATAGTAAATACAAATAATTTGTGGTTCATCCTGTTGCTGGATAAGAAACACATCTGCTGGATACTGATATTGAGTAAAACATGATGCCACACCACTACAATCCCTCTTGCTGCTTTAACATTTTGTCATTGAGCATCCTATGGGAATTGTTCATCTTACTTTACACTTTAATGAACGGTAAATTCTGAGTCAGTTTTGAGTTTTAATTCACTAACTTCACAATTAAACTTATTAATGTTACGTTGTATTATTTCCAGTTCTCTGTTGATATCATCTTTACCCATATTCACGTCATTATACAGTTTTGATATCCTGACATTCACTGGTGTATCATACTCCAGAAAAGTATTCTTCATGTCATAAGCGATTGTTTTTAATCTGGATATAGTAATATAACCGCCCTTATCTTCAATGGTATTCAGTGTTTCTATAAAATCATCAATTTTCTTGCTGAGTTGAGTCCAGGAGTCTGTTGAATCCGGCGTAATTTCCGAACACCCGGAATAATTGATAAGCATTTCCGTCAGGAAACTATCCGGCATTAGCTTCCTGAGTTTCAGTGCTGTTTCTGGCCTGCATGAATAACTTATGAAAATTGTTAACAAAACACCTGATATAAAATAAATTATGTTATAATATCGGCGTGTTTTTTCACGATTTTTTATTGATGCATTATGATTTTGTACCGGGATATCATTTACGTTAACATCCGGGGATAAAACTTTGCTAACAGGCTTAATATTTTCTGTATCGGGGGAGGCAGAAGCATGTTGTTCAGAATCAGAAATTTCAGCACCATCATTATTTTGTCTTCTGAGTTCAGCCAGCATGTCAGAAATAATAAAACATTTACCTGAAAAAAGATTATACTCAAGCTCCGTCAATAATATTAACGCATCCTCCAGTAAAGTTAATGAGGAGTAAGTTTTTTCATCATCAGGTAATGTCTGTATGGCAGGAATAACATTTTTAATGTACCAGACAAGAATATTTGCCCGCATCTGAGTGGCCGTAGACGGAGGCCAGCATTTTTTTGTTTAACAAATGAATCAGCAAATTTCCATGAGGCAATTGCCAGTCCTTCCCAACTATGCAGATGAGAAGAAATAAGACAGAACCATGCACCTGTCTGAAGATCATATCCGTTTTCACTGAATAAAGACAGACATCTTTTTTCCAGTGTCATCCAGTATGATTTTTCATATTTTACCGAACTTAACTTATTTATACTGTAACTAAGCCAGAGGAATTCTTTATTATTTTTTGGAACAGTCGTATTTACAGTAAGATCCAGTATGAATTTTTTGTCCATTTTCTTAAGCCATTGTTATTACCCTGCTTACGTCTGTTCCCCAATAAAACAACATGAATATGGTTCTCATTGTAATACGGGAACAGTAAGGCAATATTACGTAATACCGTTCTTACAACTGGATCCCCTCCGCCTCCTCTGCTGCCGGCAATGACTGCTGTTGCCTGCACTTGTGCTTCCCTGCTCATCATCGGGTACGGATGGATGCCGTAATCACAGTTAAAATGATGTGCAGCCCTTCATGTGCAACCTGTTTGCATATTACCACGGTGCCGAGTCCCGTTCAGGAACACCTCATGATGCCGTGACACACAGGCTGAGTTACCGATAGCGGGGTATTTCGCGTGACGTTCCTGCTTATGCCTGCCGCTTCTTCGCCAGTGCATGCTAGGTGAACATCGGAAAATGTATACCATCTGCCCCCGATAGCCTTCCCCCTCCCTGTTGTCAGAGCAGCATTTTGTATCCGGCTCCCTTCAGATTTTACTTCAGGAATCCTGCGCTTCCGCTAACAATTATCCTCACAGGGTATTCAGAGGACTTCACCCGTGGCCCGTTATTCAGACATCACGGTTGAATAACGGTGCCAGTCACGGTGTCACGTGCCATGACCGGCATATCGCCATATGACAAACCAGACATTTATGGCTCAGTTTGACGTCCGTACAGGAGAAATCAAAACAGTGAGTTACCCAGTTACGTTACGAATTACGTAACGTAATATTGTTTTTTCTTACTGACATTCTTATTTTTTTTGTTGTTTTATTATTTTCAGAGTCAATTAAATATCTGGCAAGGACAGGGAGAACCGTTCTGTTAAGTACGGCATCGATATCCCTCGCACCAGACTTTTCACATTGACAATGATGTGTAATCCAGTCAATAAGAGTGTCACTGTAATCTATTTTATACATCTGACCAGATGCCCGTTCAAAACGCTGGCAGATCTTATCAATTTTAATAATTGCGATATCCCTGAGTGTTCTGGTATGCAACGGAGTGAACGGAATTAAGTTCGCTCTTCCCATGAAAGCGGTGCCAAAATGTTCATTAAATAAAGGAAGCACCATTTCTTTTATTTTGTCTTTATCGATCTCCCCCTCATCCCATATGCTCGTTATCTTTTCACTGGCAAGGTTGGATGTCATTATGATGAGACAATCCCGGAAAGACACCATCTTACCTTCAGAATCCTCGATGATCCCCAAATCGAATATCTGAAAAAAGAACTCCAGAACATCCGGATGTGCTTTTTCGATTTCATCAAGCAGAATAACACTGTATGGATTATGACTGACTCTTTCGGTAAGAGTCCCTCCCTGACCAAAACCGACATATCCTGGAGGAGCGCCCTTCAGAGTGGAAACCGTGTGAGCTTCCTGAAATTCCGTCATATTAATCGTGATGAGTTTATTCTCATCCCCATAAACAAACTCGGCCAGCGCCCTGGCTGTCTCCGTTTTGCCGGTACCAGAAGGGCCTGCAAGTAAGAATACCCCATCGGGTTTTACCGGATCTTTAAGATCTGCCCGGCAAATAAGGATTTGTGATGCTATCGCAGACATAGCATATCGTTGCCCCAAAACCCGTTGCTCCAGATATCTTAACAGACCGGATGTTTTTTGTTGTTCACTATCAAGGCATACACCTAGTGGGACACCTGTCCACCCTGACACGACATCAGCAACACAGTTTTTATCAACACACTCAAAAACCATAGGGCTGTCTTTCCTGTATGCACTTTCCAGTTCTTTTCTGTACATATCCTTTGATGAAACATCATCTGTACTTTGTATCCTGGCAACCAGTTCACTTTGATGACGCCATGCTGATTTCAGTTGCTCAAGATCCATCTCAAGTTGAGCAATTTCATTTACAAGCATTTCCTGACGCCGAACATTTGATTTTTCCTGTGTCAGCAGAGCAAGTTCTCCCTGATGTCTGGCTAATGAGGCTTCAAGATCCTGAATGGCATCCGGGGAGGTGGACTGAGATACAGCAACCCGTGAGCAGGCTGTATCCAGCAGACTGACCGATTTATCAGGCTGACGACGCCCGTGCAGATAACGGTCGGATAAATGTACCGTGGCAGTTATTGCTTCTTCCCTGATGGAGACGTTATGGTGCTTTTCCATCATGGGTAAAAGAGAACGTAGCATCCCTGCAGTGATATCCTGATTTGGCTCTGTGACTTTGACTATCTGAAAACGCCGGGCTAATGCGCCGTCCTTTTCAAAATACTTTTTGTATTCTCCCCATGTCGTGGCGGCGATAATGCGCAATTCCCCACGGGCAAGAGCAGGCTTAAGTAAATTCGCTGCATCCGTTTGTCCGGGAAGTCCTCCTGCACCGATAAGGGAATGGGCCTCATCAATAAACAAAATAGCGGTACCATCCAGAGAATTAAGTTCGGTTAAGAGCGATTTTAAGCGATTTTCAAATTCCCCTCTGACACTGGCCCCCGCAAGCAGAGCGCCCATATCAAGCGCAAGGATCCTGACATTCTTCAGTGCGTCAGGCACACGGCCGGATGCAACTTGCAGGGCTAAACCTTCAACAATACTGCTTTTCCCGACACCAGGTTCACCGGTCAGTATCGGATTATTCTGTCTGCGACGAAGCAAAATATCGATAAGCTGCCTGATTTCCTTCTCTCTGCCAGTAACAGGATCCAGTTTCCCTGTTTCGGCCAGCAAAGAGAAATTTTCAGTATATTTGTTGATATATTCATGTGGCGCATTATCCGTGGCACGATGAGAAGAATGCTCTGTTTTTACAGACAAAGATAGCAGCAATTTCTCTGCAACATCCACATCACAATATAACGCCCCGACCACATTGTAAGGTAATATTGAATCTCTGAGAGTAATCAGAGTGGTCAACAAGACAGGGATATCTATATGATTAGACTGCCATTTAGTGCTGGCATGTATCCATGTTTTTTCCAGCAGAGTTTGCATCGACTCAGAAAATACAGGTGAGGATTGTGACGCTGTATTGATAAGGATGAGCTCACTTTCAATGGCATGCAGGACCCTGTCAGGGTTAAATAAAGACAGTTCAGAAAACTTTTCGGTTATTGACTTATGTTCCTGTAATAGCTTCCACAGAAAATGCAAACAATCGACTTCATGGTGTGATCGTGATATTGCGTAATTAATAGCAGAATCCAGAGTACTTCGGCTTTCTGGAGATAATTTTTTAATTATTGATTTCAGGTAAGTACTCATTTCTCACTCCTGTGCTGCTGGACATATTGTTATTTTGCCAGGCAATCTGGAAATCCAGCCACTTTTCTCCCAGCTATGAGTGGTAAGCAGTTTATTACTCAGACTAATCTGCAAATTTTCAAGTTTATCCTTTTCCTGTTTTAACTGTTCCCATTCGATATATGCCTGACTGAGATCGCCGGTATCACTCAGTTTGTAACGGACGAGGATACCTGTTATCCCCATTGATTCAAGAAAACTTCTTGATTCCGGAGAAAAGTCCTTTGTCATTAACTCATCCTCTCCATCCGAAAACTTGTTGATAAAATCAATCCAGGCTGTTTCACCTGTGAATTTATAGGTGGTGGAAAAGTCAGGGAACGAAATATCAATGCTGACAGAATGACAACTTCCTGGATACCAGGTAAAAAGACCTGAATCGGCAAAATTCATGCTTCTTATACTGCTGTTACCTGTTTTGCACTCAAGAGTCAGAGTTGTACCTGTTGGTTTAACGCCATGATGACCTGAAATCGTCGCAGGTGCACTACTTACCGTCATTTTGTAAGGCTGTGATTCAATCTTTTGCAGGGTCTGATTCAGTACGTCTAATTGTCCCTGTACATTTATCAGCTCATCCTTGTTTTGCGTTCGGTCTCTGAGCTGAACGTCAAGCAAATCATCCGGAGAAACAACGTCATTGAGAAAACTAATGAATGAAGGCGTAAACGGTATACTTCTTTCCCTGAACGACAATACTCTGGCACCTTCGGCATCAAGTGCTAAAACACCGTTAGCGGGTCCATTTAAAAAACCAATAATGTTTTTATATATTTTACCCTGCATTTCAGAATGACTGGAATTGTGTTTATCTGAATTTAACTGGCTTAAAACAGAATTTCTCCATTGTTCATCAACCCTGCACCCCGTATACGTGACTGCATGGTCGAGAAGTTTATAATTTTGCCGTTCATAAATATCCCATACAGAATCAATCACTGGATCTGTATTATTACTGTTAATCACTGAACGAACCTTTTCAAATTCATCAAATAATATTACCAGCTTGTTTTTGGGGTCTGAACGCATAGCATTACGGATCAGTTCAACGGATGATGCTGTATGTAACTCAGAATTTACGGCATTACGGAGCACATTCTGCCAGTCTCTCCATGCTGTTACATGATCCGTTGTCCTGTTCATCTGACTGTTATTAAAAACAGACATCAGATATATACGTACCATGATGTCAAACTGCTCTATCTGACGCTTCATTCCGTTATCCACTTTAAGAGAAAACAGACGATAAAGCAGCCTGAAATCAGAAAGCCAGTCCTGCGCTGAACTTGCCGGGATATTATGTAATTCATCATCAACAAACTTAAAAAATTTATGCTCAGATGAACGATTTTGTATGATATCTGTCAGCTGCAGCGGACTCATTAACCCTGAATGTGAATCTTTACGCCCCCTTGCGACAGCCATGATGAACTGTCTGAAATGCTCCTGACGACTTTCTTCCAGGTACTGCACAAAAGATGAAAACGCTTCCGGAACCGTATCACGTCCATATGCCTCTTTGATATTCTCATACCAGTGATGAAGTTTATTCTGTCCCTCCTGAGTCCATATACCAGACAGACTGACAGACGCGTTTTCATCTTCCCAGAAATCCGTAACTTTTACGGCCGGAATATCAACATATTCAGAAACAAACCATGAATAAGATGGATCACTCTGAATAAACTCGCTAAGGAGTTTTCTGAACACATCAATATTTTCACCTCCATGATTTTTTTGTATCTCATCTCTTTCTAAAGCCAGTGAAGCTATTGATGATATTTTATCATAAGGTCTGGTTATTTTTATTGATTCATGAATACCCGGAAATGTTGTTAAATCACTCAGCGATTCATCCTTAACCATCTTATCCCAACCGATAAGCGATGAGGCAAGCGACAGAATCAATTCACGCTTTCCTGATGGGGAAGCCGCAAGGAATTTTTTCTTATATTCATCAACGCGCCATGAAACAGGACGGGTCTCGAATCTGCTACTGTTATAAAGAGACTCTCTGAAAAATAAATATTTATCATTCAATGCGGGTTTAAAAGGTAAATAAAGTATATTAGATCTGACTTTATCTTCATATTTTAATATTTGCTCAGTCAGGAATGCAGGGCTGAGCTCCACAGAACCTTGCCTGACATCATATATATGATATGAACAATATGCACTGTATCCAATAAAGCACAGCGCCGTCATAACCATAACGGATCTGAATGACATTTTTATTCTTCGTTTATTAACGTGAATAACTTCTGAGTTCTGTATTTGTGGCAGGATCTCAGAAACTAAAACATCAGAAAAAGTACAATTTTTATCCTTACCCGAAACGAGTTCACCAGATAAACAGACCCCGGAGACTTCTGTCTGAGAAAAAAACACGTTATCGATACTGAATGTTGAAATAAACACATCCAGTGAATGTTTTAGATCATTCAATTTATCCGGAAACAACAGGATCTCGTTTTTTTCCTGGTCACTCAATGTATCATCAAGTACATGACATATTTCTGTCGTAATATTAGATTTTAATGATGACAATATATATGATGAATCATATTCAGATGCATTTGTGTCTGATTTATTGGTTGCCCAAAATACCGGATACCCATTGTTATTTTTTTGATGAATTTTTTGTGCCAGCGATGAATACCCACTGATGTGCTCGCATCCACTTATAACCAGAAAAACCGGGATATTATGATGTAAGTGTGACGACAGTTGTTCTGTAAAATTTCTTGTTTTTTGAGATAACACCTGAATACAGGAGTAATCATGATCAAGTAACGTTTCAACAGGAATAACCAGAACAATGCCATGAGGTGGTTGTTTTTTAGATTTACGTGCTGATAAAAAACCTATCACAGAGTTCAGCACCCCCGGGTTGTCATATATCTTACCTGACAACTCCAGTACACTTGAATCCCTGAAAAACCACCAACGAATTGTTCTGAATTGTTGAGAAATACCATTTAACTCATTACTGTGAAAGACGGGAAGATTAATATCCTTAAGCAGAGAAGCGTTTTTTTCTGAATCCCCCGTAAGTAAAAACCAGGGGACCACGCCTCTTCCTTTTTTACTTATGATATTCATTCCTTTCCTGAAGTATGAATCAAGTGTTATTGTTCTTTTTTTCCTAGAAAATAACCTCACCAGCTTTCTGTATTTACCTGACGAAAAGTAATTATGGATACAATCCACAATCAATTTCAGGGTGAGTGTAACCAGAATTACAAAAATCCAGTAAAATACAGTTGTAGTATCTGTCCAGTTTCTGAACACGCCAATGACATAACAAACAGATAAAACGAAAACAGACACAAAAATCCAGAGAAACAATGAAAATATCTTCTTAAGCATAAGAGATCATCTCACATATATCACAAACAACAATACGAAATAAATAATAATGATACCTGCAAGTGACAAATAAAAATTAAACCATGATGATTTATTCTTTTTTTGTTTAAATGAGATCTTATTTTTTTCTTCAACACGAATATTTAACCCGCATTGTTTTTTCAGTCTTGATATATAATCCTGGATTTCATCATCATTGCTTACAGAATATTTCCCCCTGAATCCAAGTAAGAGACATAAGAGAAAAACCCATGCAGCCTGACTTTCGGATTCAATGACTTTATTAAGCATGTTAAAAAACTCAACACCGCCAGTGGAATGTCCAAAATATTTAATCTGTAAAAGATTATCGCGCCATTCTTTTCTGTACGGAAGTTCAGAGCACAAAATAACCTCATCAAGCATAACAACTATTGAATAAAATGCCGCATCCAGTTCACTGTCACTTAAAGATATTTTTTCACTATTGCGCACGACATCTTCAACAGTATCAATTATCTGCTTTCTGGTACTGTCGTAATCACCATATTCTTCTGGAAAGACTTTAACAGATGATATGAGTTTAAATACTGGCATATAGCATTCAACGATATTCACCAGTACCTCCATGACATAAATATTCATATAACATGTTTTGTCCCCGGAAACGATAAACTGTAACTAAAATCTGCCCACGGATACTGACATTCGCCAGGTGAGCAACATACCCGTGCACTGTGCGGAGGTCTCTCCTTAATGTCCGAACTGAACCGCCCCAGGTTTCCTGGAGAGTATTTTATCTGTGAACTCAGGCTGCCAGATCAGTATTTCCGATGGAAGCATAATAAGCTTTTTCTGCTTCTGCCGGAGGAGTATGGCCCAGCCTTTCCAGCAATCGTCGATTGTTATACCAGTCCACCCACGTTAGTGTGGCCAGTTCCACTTCTGCACGGTTTTTCCAGCTCTTACGGTGTATTACCTCCGCTTTGTAAAGACCATTGATGCTCTCCGCCATCACGTTGTCATACGAGTCACCAGTACTTCCTGTTGAGGCCAGTAATCCGGCTTCCTTAAGCCGCTGTGTGTAGGCCAGCGATACATACTGAGAACCTTTATCACTGTGATGGACTGTGCCGGACGGTTGACGGGCCCACAACGCCTGCTCCAGTGCATCCAGCACGAATGTCGTTTCCATGGACGATGAGACCC
>OJJG01000072.1_pt1 | contig 22299 bp, 21 predicted proteins | sample 1596291 | NCBI WGS metagenome assembly OJJG01 (sample SAMEA4350149, study PRJEB24818) | metagenome | biome: human; feature: gut; material: faeces | place: Denmark | collected 2013-09 | reverse complement strand
ACAACCTGATGATGCAGATCTTCACCTCGCAAGGCGTGCAGTTTGATGAAGTGCTGATTTGTCCGCACCTGCCCGCAGATGAGTGCGACTGCCGTAAACCGAAAGTAAAACTGGTGGAGCGTTATCTGGCTGAGCAAGCGATGGATCGTGCCAATAGTTATGTGATTGGCGATCGCGCGACCGACATTCAACTGGCGGAAAACATGGGCATTAATGGTTTACGCTACAACCGCGAAACCCTGAACTGGCCGATGATTGGCGAGCAACTCACTAAACGAGACCGTTACGCCCATGTAGTGCGCAACACCAAAGAGACGCAAATTGACGTTCAGGTGTGGCTGGATCGCGAAGGTGGCAGCAAGATTAACACCGGCGTTGGCTTCTTTGATCACATGCTGGATCAGATCGCCACCCACGGCGGTTTCCGTATGGAAATCAACGTCAAAGGCGATCTCTATATCGACGATCACCACACCGTCGAAGATACCGGCCTGGCGCTGGGCGAAGCGTTAAAAATTGCCCTCGGCGACAAACGCGGTATTTGCCGCTTTGGTTTTGTGCTGCCGATGGACGAATGCCTTGCCCGCTGCGCGCTGGATATCTCTGGTCGCCCGCACCTGGAATATAAAGCTGAGTTTACCTACCAGCGCGTGGGCGATCTCAGCACCGAGATGATCGAGCACTTCTTCCGTTCGCTCTCTTACACCATGGGCGTGACGTTGCACCTGAAAACCAAAGGTAAAAACGATCATCACCGTGTAGAGAGCCTGTTCAAAGCCTTTGGTCGCACCCTGCGCCAGGCCATCCGCGTGGAAGGCGATACCCTGCCCTCGTCGAAAGGAGTGCTGTAATGAACGTGGTGATCCTTGATACTGGCTGCGCCAACCTGAACTCGGTGAAGTCTGCCATTGCGCGCCACGGTTATGAACCCAAAGTCAGCCGTGACCCGGACGTAGTGTTGCTGGCCGATAAACTATTTTTACCAGGTGTTGGCACTGCACAAGCAGCGATGGATCAGGTGCGTGAGCGCGAGCTGTTTGATCTCATCAAAGCCTGTACCCAACCGGTGCTGGGCATCTGCTTAGGGATGCAACTGCTGGGGCGGCGCAGTGAAGAGAGCAACGGCGTCGATTTGCTGGGCATCATCGACGAAGACGTGCCGAAAATGACCGACTTTGGTCTGCCGCTGCCGCATATGGGCTGGAATCGCGTTTACCCGCAGGCAGGCAACCGCCTGTTTCAGGGGATTGAAGACGGCGCGTACTTTTACTTTGTTCACAGTTACGCAATGCCGGTCAATCCGTGGACCATCGCCCAGTGTAATTACGGCGAACCGTTCACCGCGGCGGTACAAAAAGATAACTTCTACGGCGTGCAGTTCCACCCGGAGCGTTCTGGTGCCGCTGGCGCTAAGTTGCTGAAAAACTTCCTGGAGATGTGATGATTATTCCGGCATTAGATTTAATCGACGGCACCGTGGTGCGTCTCCATCAGGGCGATTACGGCAAACAGCGCGATTACGGTAACGACCCGCTGCCGCGCTTACAGGATTACGCCGCGCAGGGTGCCGAAGTGTTGCATCTGGTGGATCTGACCGGGGCAAAAGATCCGGCTAAACGTCAAATCCCGCTGATTAAAACCCTGGTGGCGGGCGTTAACGTTCCTGTGCAGGTTGGCGGTGGCGTGCGTAGCGAAGATGACGTGGCGGCGTTACTGGAAGCTGGCGTTGCGCGCGTGGTGGTCGGCTCCACCGCGGTGAAATCACCAGAAATGGTGAAAGGCTGGTTTGAACGTTTCGGTGCCGATGCCTTAGTACTGGCGCTGGATGTCCGTATTGACGAGCAAGGTAACAAGCAGGTGGCGGTGAGCGGCTGGCAAGAGAACTCGGGCGTTTCACTGGAACAACTGGTGGAAACCTATCTGCCCGTCGGCCTGAAACATGTGCTGTGTACCGATATCTCGCGCGACGGCACGCTGGCAGGTTCTAACGTCTCTTTATATGAAGAAGTGTGCGCCAGATATCCGCAGGTGGCATTTCAGTCCTCCGGCGGCATTGGCGACATTAACGATGTTGCTGCTCTACGTGGTACTGGCGTGCGCGGCGTAATAGTTGGTCGTGCATTACTGGAAGGTAAATTCACCGTGAAGGAGGCCATCGCATGCTGGCAAAACGCATAATTCCGTGTCTCGACGTTCGTGATGGTCAGGTGGTGAAAGGCGTACAGTTTCGCAACCATGAAATCATTGGCGATATCGTGCCACTGGCAAAACGCTACGCCGAAGAAGGTGCAGATGAACTGGTGTTCTACGATATCACCGCTTCCAGCGATGGCCGTGTGGTAGATAAAAGCTGGGTATCTCGCGTGGCGGAAGTCATCGACATTCCGTTTTGTGTGGCGGGTGGGATTAAATCTCTGGAAGATGCCGCGAAAATTCTTTCCTTTGGCGCGGATAAAATTTCCATAAACTCCCCTGCGCTGGCGGACCCGACGTTAATTACTCGCCTGGCCGATCGCTTTGGCGTGCAGTGTATTGTAGTCGGTATTGATACCTGGTACGACGGCGAAACCGGTAAATATCATGTGAATCAATATACCGGCGATGAAAGCCGCACCCGCGTCACTCAGTGGGAAACACTCGACTGGGTACAGGAAGTGCAAAAACGCGGTGCCGGAGAAATCGTCCTCAACATGATGAATCAGGACGGCGTGCGTAACGGTTACGACCTCGAACAACTGAAAAAAGTGCGTGAAGTTTGCCACGTCCCGCTAATTGCCTCCGGTGGCGCGGGCACCATGGAACACTTCCTCGAAGCCTTCCGCGATGCCGACGTTGACGGCGCGCTGGCTGCTTCCGTATTCCACAAACAAATAATCAATATTGGTGAATTAAAAGCGTACCTGGCAACACAGGGCGTGGAGATCAGGATATGTTAACAGAACAACAACGTCGCGAACTGGACTGGGAAAAAACCGACGGACTGATGCCGGTGATTGTGCAACACGCGGTATCCGGCGAAGTGTTAATGCTGGGCTATATGAACCCGGAAGCCTTAGACAAAACCATCGAAAGCGGCAAAGTCACCTTCTTCTCGCGCACTAAACAGCGACTGTGGACCAAAGGCGAAACGTCGGGCAATTTCCTCAACGTAGTAAATATTGCGCCGGACTGCGACAACGACACGCTACTGGTACTGGCGAATCCTATCGGACCAACCTGCCACAAAGGCACCAGCAGCTGCTTCGGCGACACCGCTCACCAATGGATGTTCCTGTATCAACTGGAACAACTGCTCGCCGAACGCAAATCTGCCGACCCGGAAACCTCCTACACCGCCAAACTGTATGCCAGCGGCACCAAGCGCATTGCGCAAAAAGTAGGCGAAGAAGGCGTGGAAACCGCACTGGCAGCAACGGTACATGACCGCTTTGAGCTGACCAACGAGGCATCTGACTTGATGTATCACCTGCTGGTGCTGTTGCAGGATCAGGATCTGGACTTAACGACGGTGATTGAGAACCTGCGTAAACGGCATCAGTGAGTTGCGGGGTAAGCGGATGCGATGTTGTTGTCGCATCCGGCAAAAAAAAACGGGCAAGGTGTCACCACCCTGCCCGTTTTCTTTAAAGCTGCAAAGATTATTTCGCGTTGTAATTACGCAGAGCATTACGCCCCAGCACAATCCCCGCGCCAACCATGCCACCCAGCAGCACCGCCAGAATCAAGGTGATTGCCTTTTTCGGACTATCGCGACGAATAGGTAACGTCGGTTTCATCACATAGCGGTAAGCATGAATATCAAGATCATCAACCTTTAAGTTTTCAATATCCAACAGGTTTTGACGAGTCTGATAGTAGTTTGGCGAGAACACCAACGGACGGGTCGCCTCGTGCTTAATCATCGACTCCAGCGCTTCGCTCCCCAAAAGGAACAACGTATCTTGCGTCACATCTTCAGTCTGCTGAACCTGTGGCTTTGTCACCTGCGCCTGATTCGCATACTGCAACGCTTCCTGAATCTGACGGATACGCAGATCTTTCTGCTCCTGCGCGACTACTTCCTGAGTTTTCAGAGAATCCTGCAAGTTTTTCATACGCAGCGCGATGTTGTCTTTCAGGTCTTTTTCCAGTTCTTCGTTTACCTGGTCGTCAACTTGCTGGATATACTTCGCCAGCTGCTTCTGCGCACCTTCAGCTGTTTCACCAACATAAGAAACTGCTAAAGGTAATGACTGATTTTTGACGGTAGGCTCAATAGTCAGCTTTTCTGCTTCTTCCTGGTTATCCAGCGTTTCCGCTAATGCTGAGAATGCAGTGCTGTAACGTCCGATAAGTGAAGCCTGAATGTCGGAGACTTTCGGTACAGCCGGACCGTAAATCACATTCATCGCGTTGGTATAACCAGCGATTTGCCCCACATCAGGTTGAGTAACGATAGCAGTGGAAGTCCACTTTTCTTTGGCAACGGCCAGATACCCTATAGCCAGGGCAATAGCCACAATGACAGAAATGATGATAGTCATCTTGCCGCGCCACAACTGCACCAGTAAATCAATCAAATCAATCTGTTCCGGGTCATGGTTTTGCCCAGAAACATTATTATTTTCTACTCTCATCATTACCCTAACGGACGAAATAATTTTAAGTCGCCATAGTTTAGCGATAATCGCCATGAATGCTATAGGATAAATGATAAAAAGAATGAATTATTACAAAGGGAACATAAGAGAATCAGGGCGAAAATCGCCCTGATAACAGGATGTTAGTCACTGCCAAAGAGATCGCGGGTGTAGACTTTGTCTGCCACATCCTTAAGCTCTTCTGCCATACGGTTGGAGATAATGACGTCGGCTTGTTGTTTGAAGGTGGCGAGATCACGTTCCAGGCGAGAGTTGAAGAATGAGTCTTCTTTCATTACCGGTTCGTAAATGATTACTTCAACGCCTTTCGCCTTGATACGCTTCATAATCCCCTGAATGGAAGACGCACGGAAGTTATCTGACCCGCTCTTCATAATCAGACGATAAATACCCACCACTTGCGGTTTGCGTGACAAAATGGCATCGGCAATAAAGTCTTTACGTGTGCGGTTAGCATCGACAATTGCCGAAATCAGGTTATTCGGCACAGACTGGTAGTTCGCCAGTAACTGCTTGGTATCTTTCGGCAGACAATAACCACCATAGCCAAACGACGGATTGTTGTAATGGTTGCCTATACGCGGATCGAGACAAACGCCTTCGATAATCTGGCGAGTATTCAGACCTAAACTTTCCGCATAGCTATCCAGTTCATTAAAGTATGCTACGCGCATTGCCAGATAGGTATTAGCGAAAAGTTTAATCGCTTCTGCTTCAGTGGAGTCAGTAAACAGGGTCGGAATATTTTGCTTAATCGCGCCTTCCTGTAACAACGCAGCAAAACGTTCTGCGCGTTCTGAACGCTCACCGATGACAATACGTGACGGATGGAGATTATCGTAAAGGGCTTTACCCTCACGGAGAAATTCCGGAGAGAAAATAATATTTTCAGTACGATATTTCTTATGCATCGCTGCGGTAAAACCAACGGGAACCGTTGATTTGATGACCATAACCGCATAAGGATTTATCTCAACTACGTCTTTAATTACTGATTCTACACTCGATGTATTGAAATAATTAGTTTTAGGATCATAGTCGGTTGGAGTGGCGATGATGGCATAATCAGCATACCGGTAGGCTTCATTTTTATCTAATGTGGCATTAAAGTGTATTTTATCTGATTGCAAAAACTGCTGAATTTCCTTATCAACAATAGGAGATATCCGATCATTCAGCATAGCAACGCGTGACGGTAAAATATCTAATGCCACAACCTCATGATTTTGTGCGATTAGAAGCCCGTTTGACAAGCCTACATAGCCAGTACCGGAAATGGTGATTTTCATTTCATGCTCTCAGAATTAACTTAACTATGAATCATGATGTTTTTAGCATCCTGATAAGAGTTAAAAGTTTTAACGCTACGTTGTAAGATGGTCAACGCAACGAAAAACAATTCAGAATTTCTTTATAAGAATAGCTGATATTTATTAAGTTAATATTAAGCAGTGAAATTTAGTCTATAAGATAATTGGTAAAAAAACCCGGCATAATCTACGCCGGGCCTCAATTTTATTGTTGATTAAATCAGATTAATCCAGCCATTCGGTATGGAACACACCTTCTTTATCAATGCGCTTATAAGTATGCGCACCGAAATAGTCACGCTGTGCCTGGATCAGGTTCGCAGGCAGAACAGCGGCGCGGTAGCTGTCATAATAGGCAACCGCAGCGGCGAAGGTCGGAACCGGGATACCGTTCTGTACCGCGTAAGCGACGACATCGCGCAGCGCCTGCTGGTAGTCATCGGCGATTTGCTTGAAGTACGGAGCCAGCATCAGGTTAGCGATCTGCGGATTTTCGGCATATGCATCGGTGATTTTCTGCAGGAACTGCGCACGGATGATGCAGCCAGCACGGAAAATCTTCGCGATTTCACCGTAGTTCAGATCCCAGTTGTACTCTTCAGACGCGGCGCGTAGCTGAGAGAAGCCCTGAGCGTAAGAAACGATTTTGCCCAGATACAGCGCACGGCGAACTTTTTCGATGAACTCAGCCTTGTCGCCTGCTGGCTGTGCTTGCGGGCCAGAGAGAACTTTAGATGCGGCAACACGCTGATCTTTCAGAGAAGAGATATAACGTGCAAACACAGACTCGGTAATCAGCGACAGCGGTTCACCGAGATCCAGCGCGCTCTGGCTGGTCCATTTACCGGTACCTTTGTTAGCTGCTTCATCCAGAATCACATCAACCAGGTAGTTACCGTCTTCATCTTTTTTAGTGAAGATGTCTTTAGTGATGTCAATCAGGTAGCTGCTCAGTTCACCGTTATTCCACTCGGTAAAGGTCTGCGCCAGTTCTTCGTTGGAGAGGTTCAGACCACCTTTAAGCAGAGAATAGGCTTCAGCAATCAGTTGCATATCACCGTATTCAATACCGTTGTGAACCATCTTCACATAGTGACCTGCACCATCGGCACCAATATAGGTAACGCATGGCTCACCGTCTTCAGCCACTGCGGCGATTTTGGTCAGGATCGGCGCAACCAGTTCATAGGCTTCTTTCTGCCCACCAGGCATAATGGAAGGACCTTTCAGCGCGCCTTCTTCACCACCGGAAACACCGGTACCGATAAAGTTAAAGCCTTCTGCAGAAAGCTCACGGTTACGACGAATGGTGTCCTGGAAGAAGGTGTTACCACCATCAATGATGATGTCACCTTTATCGAGGTATGGCTTGAGGGAATCAATAGCAGCATCCGTGCCTGCACCTGCTTTCACCATTAACAGGATGCGACGAGGCGTTTCCAGAGATTCAACAAACTCTTTCACCGTATAGTAAGGAACCAGTTTCTTGCCTGGATTTTCGGCAATCACTTCTTCCGTCTTTTCACGGGAACGGTTGAAAATAGAGACGGTATAACCACGGCTTTCGATGTTGAGCGCAAGGTTGCGCCCCATCACTGCCATACCGACGACGCCGATCTGTTGCTTTGACATTGTTTACTCCTGTCAGATGCGGTCTCCACACGACCTGTGAGGTTTTAATTTACATCGATTCTATATTAAAAACATAAACAATAACAGAAATATTCCACCCCTTAAATTAACCCAGTAATTGTAAAATTTACTCACTTATAAAATATGTGCATTAAATAATTACCGTCTTTTATTTAATGCAGCAATAATATAAAAGAACATATAACAAGAAGTTCTAAAAATATTAAAATGAAGCATTTTCCGATAAATTCTCCACTGCCACAAGCAAGCTTTCATTTTATTCGAAGAAAGAGATGAGGACCTAATCCTATAATAAGCCAAAGGTTCTTGAATAATGTAAGCAACTCGACTTTTTTCAATAAGTTTCAACCACATTACATAATCTTCATGACCAATTTCTTGTTGAAAAACCTTACCTAAAACATAAGCATTATAAATGCCAGTAAGATTACCAATCCAATTAGATTTAAGCATATCACGATAACAAACAAGTTCAGGCGCAGATATTAACTTTGCACTTTCAAACATTCCATCCTTAAAAGTTGAGTAAAAACTTCCAACAACATTATATTTCCCACTATCAAGTAGTGAGATTTGTTTTTCCAGTTTTTGCTCATGCCAGATATCATCACTATCACAAAATGCGATATATTTCGTCTGCGCAAGCTCTATTCCTTTATTACGAGTTCGAGCAACTCCAACATTGATAGCATTCGAAATAATGATTATTCGCGGGTCGTTAAAAGATTCAGCAATCTGCTTTGATGAATCCGTAGAGCAGTCGTCAATAATATATAATAAAAAATTTTTAAACGTCTGATTTAAAATTGAACAAATTGACGCTCTGACATAATGTTCAGCATTGTACATCGGCATAATTATTGATACTTCTGCAATCACTTGCCACTCCTACTTGTAATTGTTCCATTACTGAGAGTTAATAATAACCACCATAAAATTGCCACAATAAAAAAGAAAAGATTAGCACTTCCTACCCCTCCCATTATTAGTGCATATAAAGAGATATAATAAACCCATCTAATGGCAGAATCCTTTGTCTTATTAATAACAAATGCACCAAATCCAAATACAAGCGAAATTATTACAGATATGAAAGACATCATTAACCAACCATACCTGACATATAATTCAGCTGTATAAAAAAGAGGCATCGAACCGGGGCTATAGCCATAAACGAAATTAAAAAGTGTGTATTTTAGATCATTAGAGTTCATCATTGTCACATCGGTTGACTTTGCTAACTCGATAACGGCTGGCATAGCCATCCCTTGCGTTAAAAAAATCCTCTCAGATATCGATTCAATTAGATATGATAAAGAAAAATTGTCACCTATAAATGGCAGACGAATTAAGGCATAGATAGCCATCAGACCTACGATAATAATCAAATACGTACTTAGACGTATCTTTTTCCATTCAAATAACACATTAAAAATAATAAAATATAGAAAAACACCTTTATTACCACTTACCACCATACTAAAACAAACAAAAATAAAGAAAAGTAAATTAAACAATTTTCCTTTTTTATCTTTTAAATGAAAATATATCCCGGGGATTATTATGCTCGTAAATAAAGAATAGATAAAAAAACCTTGAAAGGTTCCTTTTACAATATCCGGACGGTCTGAGATATCTCCCGAGACAAAATCAAAAAAAGGCCACTCCCTCCAATAAAATAGAATATAAAGAACAACAAACACTATACAGAAAGAAAATATAATTTTTAATATAAAATCGGAGATAAATAAATTGATTTTACATATTTTTATTCGGTTAAGTGAAACCTTGAACAGAAGCATTAAAATTATAAACGCAGCGGAGAGACAACCCAACAAATAAAATGTTAATGCACTTTCATCACTAAAGACACGATATTTCTCACCACCATAAAAAATGTATATAACGGGAGTTACGAATAGAAAAGTATACCCCCACATGATTAAGAAAAGATTACTCTTAAATTCCTTAGTAACATAAAAAACCTGATATAAGATAAAGCTACATAATATGAACAATAAAAATTCAATCATGCAAATCAACCTTTATAATAGAGGGAGTTTTGTTATAATATTCATATGCATATAATGCTGGATTACGAAAGTCATAATTCAACTCTTCAACATTAATTACATAACAAATAACACTAACTCCATAAAATAAAGTATCTATCTGTAATAAGGCTGTTGAATAAAAACTAGCATACACCGCCGGGATAATGTTCTTGCTGTTGAGATAATCTTCAATAGCACAATCTGTATCTAACATATGAAAACCCAAATTCTCATATAAATAAAAATTATTTTCATTTTCATATCTATGGGGAGCATAATAAAACTTTGTTATCTTCATATTCTTCAAAGACATAATAATTTTATGCAGATAAGATAAATATTTCTTTTTACTCAACGCGTTATTTTCAATCATCGGCATACCGATGAACAAAGCCACATCATTGTCGATCCGCATAACCGTATTCTTTTTTACTTCCAAAGGAATAAGAGACAGAAAAGCATTACCATCCAGTTTCAGGCGTGTAACCAGTTTATAATGTTTATGTGGGTACTTAGGTTTAAAGGTCTGATAAAAGAGGACTGTTGACATTCCATCCTCTAAGTATATTACATCATGAACATTTTTAAACGATGATATCATATTCATCCACAAAGCGCGTGGATCACCAATGATCAAAATTACCTTTCGTTTACAAAAAAGAAATAATCTTAATTTCAGAATATTAAAGAGTAAAGAGAACTTATCATTTCGTCGAATGCTTACAAATTGAACTGAAGAATAATGACATGCTCTTGGTTTAATAAAATTGAGTATCTCCTCCTCATTTTTCTGCTCACCATTTAGTCGAACAAAAAGATGAATGTTATTTTTATTATTTCCAGAATAACTATCTAAAGTTTTTAGTTGCAGTAAGGACTCAACTAAAGCCAATTGAAATCCCTTTTTATTTGTTTTTTGCAACATACATCACCCCCCCTAATGTAAATAGCAGTTGCAAACTCCAAGACATTAATAAACTTAATGATGCTCCCAATAGAGAGAAATGTAAGATAAAGAAGTAGCCAATTACCACCTGAAATAAGCATGATAATATCGATGGGATATTAAGATACTGAGTCTTCCCCCAAAAATAAATATAATTAACAACTGCAAAGTAGCATCCTTGCAATCCATAGGCAAAAGTAACCAATGGTACCAGATAGTAATATGGAGAATACTCGCTGGGTAAAAAATAATGAACAACGACATATGCAAAAATATTCACCACTATAACGATAACAAAAGAGGCTACAAAAAACAGAAACGATGAACGAGCAGCTTTATTATTTTTACTAAATAGAGACAGTTTTTTATACGATTGTCTTTCTGAGAGAACTCTGAAGAGATAAGGGGAATAATAATTATTCAATGACTGAAGTACTGCGCTAACAATCAAACCAAACTGAAGCATCATTGAGTAGTATCCAACCAATGACATAGCGAATATATTAGCCAAAAATAGCCTATCAATACCTAAACGACACCACGAACTTAGCACATGAGGAAATTGATAAAAACAAAATTTTAATGTATCAAGTAAAACAGCAGATGATAATACTCGCTCTGTCAGATAATATTTCAAAAATTTAATAGAAAAAAGTGCATATGGTATAATTAGCCAATACCATAACCCTAGTTGCGTTTTGAAATATAATATATAACTGAATATCACGATACAAACACAAACTGAGAGGCTTAGATTTAACATCCCGTAAGCATTTATTCTATTATATCCTCTATAAATCGACAATTGCAGCTGTATAATAGAATAAAATAAAGAGCATATTACCAATGGTATATAATCTTTAATTACATTTTCACTAACAATGAAAAAAGGAAGTAATACATAAAAAAATAAAATAACACAGGCATTAAAACAAAACATTTTTAATAAAATGGATGAGATTTTTTTCTCCTCTCCATCTTTCTTTGAGATAGAGACTAGTAATTTTGCGCCTCCCCCCATACTTATGATATTAAAGAACAGTAAAAATAAAAGCTGTTTAGTTGTATAATACCCTAACTCTACTGAACTCAAATAGGAAGCAATAAAGTATGGAACTACGAATGGTAAAACCTTATTTGTAAGGTCAAATGCTAAATACTGAAAAATTCTTTTATATTCACTCATTTAATTTCTTTATAATTTTGGCTGGGTTTCCTGCAACAACTGTAAAAGGAGAGATACTTTTCGTAACTACACTATTTGCACCAACAACCGAATTTTCACCGACTACCACTCCAGGTAAAATGGTTACATTAGCACCAATCCAACAACCTTTTTTCAGAATAACAGGTTTCACCACTGAATGACCTTGCTTAGAGATAGGTAATGTTATATCAAAAAACTTATGGTTGGATACATAAATATGTACAGAAGAACCAATTAAAACATCATCTTCAATAAGGATATGAAGTTTTTTTTCTTCACCATATGGTGAAGCAAATAACATTGTACCAGGCCTGATAACAACATTATCACCGATAGCAATCTTTTGTGTTTCAATAGCATATGCAAAAGGCCGAAAAGAAGAGTTATTGCCAAAACTTTTGAATTTCCGTTTACAAATCATACGCCCCAAGCGACGTGAATATAATAATAAGTGACTAAGTGGTATATCAGGTCCTAACCTGTTGCACACAATCCAAAATTTTATTTTTTTTATAAAAGAAATCATAATGAAAAACCGTCATCAACAATAATATTTTGTCCCGTTACATATTTTGACGCATCAGAAAGCAAAAATACAATACTTCCAAGCATTTCTGTAACACCAAGCATCCCTGCACCATTAGTTTCTTTTTTATATGCTTCTAAAAAAGCATCTGGTTGATGATCAAAAATACCGCCAGGGCTTACAGCATTAACTCTAAATCGACTATCTCTAACATAAGCTACAATATATTTGTTTAAATGTAACAATGCCGATTTTATTGCCGCATATTCAACAGGCATCGTCATTTTAGTATTTTCGTATATTTCGAATTTTGGTGCCACGACACCATAAATAGAAGAAATATTTACAAGTGAAAATGAACGCTGATTTTTTTTGAAATATGCTGCACACTGTTGTGAGAAAAGAAATGAACTTCCAAGATGCAACGAAAGATTTTCGTTGAAACTTTCCAGCGTTACATCGTAAAAGTGGGCACCATAAGTTTTATTTCGAGGATAAGTCGTATTAATAGCACCATCCAGATCAGGTGCAATGGCTAGTATTTCCTGAACAGATTCAAGACTTGTTACATCAAGTTGATGTAATTCATATCCAGTTGTGATACCCAGCTCATTTAATTTGTTCTGTGTTGACACTAAGTCAAAATCACCGGCAATAACATAACCACCTTCATCTATGACTTTTTTAACAAGATGAGTGCCTAGCAATCCACCGGCACCAGCAATAAGGATTTTTTTCCCTTTAAGTATATTAGCCACGATTCAATTCCTTAAGTAAAATTTCCGCCATGTAAAAATCAAAAATATCATCTATATCAACGGCACGTTCTTTAGGAACAATAATGCTTGCAACTTTGCCTGAGAATAGCCCATAATTATTCAAAACAAATTTTGGCGTTGTCGCGTACACAACAGTAGTAATATCAAATACGTCTGGTGAATCCTGCCGTCTGAGCACTTTCCCTTCCGGTTCATTGACAAGCCTCACATAACCACTTTCGTGAAATTTTACCATATTAAAATAAGGACTTCTGCTCGCCGGAGTGACTGAAATGCATATGTCAGCACCAGACTCGACTCTTTTAGCAATAGCACATTCGACATCATCGACACTTCGCAAAGGGCTTGTAGTCGGTAAACTTACAAAGCCATCGAAATCCCCCACTTCCTTCTGAACCCACTCAATTGCGTGACGCCATGCCAACCATTCTGGACTAGTATCTCCGGCAAGCTCCGCCGGTCTACGAATAACAGTAGCACCACAATTTTCTGCAACGAGAGCAATATCATCATCGTCGGTTGAAACATATATAGAGGAAATCGAAGGACTCTGTTTGGCAGTCTCAATAGAGTATTGCAGGAGAGGTTTGCCTGCTAGAGGTTTAATATTTTTACCAGGTAATCCTTTTGATCCCCCACGTGCAAATATAAAAGCGTTTATTTTCATTGAACTTCTCCAAGGCATTGACTTGTTTCTTTTATCTTATCAATTAAGCTAACAATATTTATTGATGACTCCAATGTCACACAGTTGTTATCACTCCCGGATATTTCCGCAATGAAGTCGAGCAGCATATCTGTATACATACCATTTTTATCCCAGCCAGGATCACTAAAGATAATATCGGTACTCTGTCGAGTATGATGAATGATTTCATTGCGGATAAGATCCCAGACAATTCGTCCCTTACTGCCAATAATATGACATTGTCGCCATGGTTTCTTTTGAAGGAAATCAAGATGGATATTAATAAGCGAACCGGCGGAATTTATCACTATAATATCAGCTAAAGATTCGACATCCATTTCAAGTTCTGACGAAGTCCGTAGCACTGAATTCACAAGTTTCAGTTCACCAAATAGCCATTGCGCATAATCCAGCTCATGACTTAATTCGAGTAGCGCTCCGCCACCCAAAACTTTACTTGCTGATACACTTTCACGATATGATTTTGACGGTCTCCAATCCGGCAGATATTGACCAATCTCAATATTGACATTGTAAATACTGCCAATAAATTTATCCTCAATTATTTTTTTAATTATTTTTGCAGAAGGCAAATAGCGTAAACAATATCCTATAGCCACCGGAGTTGCGTGTCTTTCAGCTATTTCATGTAACTTCTTAGCGTCATCAAACGAAGCTGTAACAGGTTTTTCAATAAAAGTAGGAATTCCTGCTGCCAAAAGTTTTTCACTATGCCGTAAATGGTAAGTTGCTGGTGATGCTACAATTACAAAATCGACTTGCTCTTGTATGATAGCATCTACATTAGCTAAGTAACCATCACAGTCACTCACTAACTCGGATAGCACTCGCTCACTTGAAGACATAGAAAAAACAATAATTCCTGGAAAAAGTTTTTTAAGATTGTGGCGATGTCTTGTTGCGATATTTCCCAACCCGATTACAGCGACCTTTTTCATTTTTAATCCAGCCCTAAAGAATGAATATCGGCCTGTGCCCGATTAAAATCATCTATTCGCCCTATATCAAGCCAATACTCATGAATCGGGAACATTAGTATCTCTTTATTCTTACTCATAAATTGTTCGAGTAACGTCGGCATATCAATTCGATGGTTTTTGGGTACTGATTTAAAAATATCGGGAGAAACAACATAGATTCCTGCATTAACAAAGAAATGATGTACTGGCTTTTCAACCATACTGACTATTTTATTACCATTACCTGTTATAACACCATATGGGATCTGGTAGTCATATTTTCTTACGCAGATTGTAGCATCCGCATTGTTATTATTATGAAATGATAGTAACCGCTCAAAATCAATATTGGTAAGCACATCACCATTGATCATAATGAGTGGCAAAGAATCTGATAAGGAGTCAGGAAGCAATCCCAGCGCTCCTCCCGTACCTAAGGGAGTTTCTTCATGTATATAGGTGATTTTTGCATTAAACGCATCACCATCACCGAAGTGCTGATGAATCATATCTGGCAGAAAATGGGTTGATATATATAAATTACTAAACCCTGCTTTAACAAAGCTTCTTACCACTGTCTCTAAAATAGGTTTATCACCTACTTTAAGCATTGGTTTAGGGCAATTATCAGTGAGTGGTCTCAAACGAGTACCAAACCCTCCGGCCATAATAAAAACAGGATTATCATATTTTTCCGTTGCAGCGATACTTGTAATAGTCTCCAGCCCCACAATGATACCCTTATCGACTATTGGTATAGACAGTATCCCATGCGATGACATCAGATTATTGAGTTCTTTTTTGGAAAGAACTGGACTTGCCGTTACGGGTTTTTTATTCATAACCTGGTGTACTTCTGCAGTCAGAGGCAGGTTTTTCAAAATTCCTCTTCGAATATCACCATCGGTAATGACTCCTAATAACGTGTTATTCTCATTAACTACCAGCGCAACTCTTAATGCTTCGTTATTGATAATTTCGAGTGCTTCAAGTATCGAGCTATCTGGTGAGATTAATACATTTTTCCATTGCTGATTCATTATATACCTTCTGAAACATTATCTGACTATACCGCGTGAAGCATAAACTTTTTGTTGGGGATGTATATTTTCTGCTACCAATGCGTTCGCCATGATTGTGGCTCTTGATCCGATTTCAATATTCTGAATAACAATTGCACCTGCACCAATGAATACACGCTCTTCAGTTTTACACTGCCCACATATTATAGCCCCAGGAGAGATTGCGTTATATGCACCGAGAGATACATCATGCTCAATGACTACACGGGTATTAATAATAGTATGGGCACCAATATGTGTCCCTGGTTGAATTATGGCACCAGGAAATATCTGTACTCCTTCTTCCAAAAAGGCAAAGGGTGACACATATGCGTTATCAGCTACAATTGTTTCAAAACAATAGCCCATTTTTTCAAAGTACAAATTAACTTTATACCTAACTTCCGAGTCTGGTAAGGCACCAATTCCATTAATTAAGCGAATATCCTTTGGTTGGAAACGAAAGATTTCATTATCATTCGAAAAAACATCAATTCCTGAATATACCTTTCGCTGAGTGATATCATCAGGGCTAATAATAGCAACAATCTCTCGCTTCTGTCTTTTCAAAATATCAACAATTACGCTAGCGTGCCCTCCCCCACCAATAATAACAAGTGGTTTTCTCTGAAGATTATCATTCACTAATCAACTCCCCCGGTAAATAATCATTTTCAGAAACTTCATTTATTAAATTCCAATATAAATAAGGAGACATACCTGTACCAGGGCGCTTTATTGCCAGATTATCGGATGTGAAGCTTTCCCCCGCTATAATAGTTTTTGCAGCAACTAGGCTTTTTCGCGCAACACTCTTGTTTTTGATTTCTGACACAGTAGGCGCTTTAATGCTATTCCCTAGCGCTTTTTCTATCTGATGAATAGCGGCAATCATTGCCTCCAGTTCAACGGGCTCCAGCGATGCTTTGTGGTCCGGTCCTTCCATGTTTTTATCAAGTGTGAAGTGTTTTTCGATCACAACCGCACCACGTGCAACAGCGGCCACAGGAATCATTATCCCTTCACTGTGATCGGAATACCCCACAGGTAATCCAAACGCCTGACGCAACGTATCCATAGCACGTAGATTAATCTCTTCCACTGGCGCAGGATATTCCGTAGTGCAATGAAGAACGATAACCTTTTCCTTAAGCGCTTTTTGACCAACCTCAGACGAGTACGCACGCTGAAAAGCTTCAATACTCGGCACTGCCTCTTCAGGCGCTGTATATCCGAAAGCAATAACACCCAACGCGGCCTCAATCTCAGCCAATGTCGCCATTCCCGTTGAGACAATAATGTCGCAACCAGTGCGCGCATGCTCAAGTACCAAAGGCGCGTTAGTCAATTCACCTGAAGGTAACTTTAGCCTTTTGACGCCAAGCTCATTAACAAGAAAATCCAAGCTCTCGGAATCAAAGGCGGTTGAAAGGAATTCGATACCAAGTTTATTACAATAACTAACCAGCTTGTGGTGAGCTTCCCATGAAAGCTCCAACCGACTTAGCATTTCTAACTGTGATTCTTGCTTCTTAGTGTTCGCAACCTGATAGTCCGCCTGTACTGCTTCAGCTGTTACCAAGTTTTTCGCCTTGAACGTCTGAAATTTGACGATATCAGCACCTGCTTTATGAGCAGCATCAACAAGTTTAAAAGCCAGTTTTTCGTCGCCGTTGTGGTTAACACCGGCTTCAGCAATAATAAGCGTCATACAATTTCACTTAATGTCGTAGAATGTCTTGCTCGGTACAAAATTCATGGATTTGATCATCTCAATGATCTTAGCACTCGCATTCCCTTGCCCATAAGGATTGGATATTTTTTCTCCTTCCCTTATGTAACTTCGCGAAATCGCACTCGTTAGTGCAGCAGTGATAGATTCCGTTGTAGCATCACAATTGAGTACGCTTTGCGCGGCAATACGCCCTTTTTGACGCACGCCAATATTTACCGTAGGAACGTCGAGAGCAGGCACCTCAATTATGCCGCTGGAAGAGTTTCCCACCACCGCTGAAGCATATTTAACCGCACTTAGATAACGCATCTGTCCAAGTGACGGGATAGCTTTGACGCGTTCAGGTGATTTAGCAGCATAAGCTTCAAGTAAAGGAATAATTTTTCTGCCGCCATCATCCGCATTCGGGTAGGTCAGGATAACCTGAAGCTCGGGAAATTTATCAAGCGCGTCCAGCAATGCTGTAAAGCTCGCCTCAGCAGGCTCATCACCTAAAGTAACCGGATGATATGTGACAACTACATACGGCTTTTTTAGCGAAAAATTCAATGATGTTGATAACTCTTCGACCGTCATAAACTTGCTACGCTTCAGATGCTCTAACCCAATAGCACCCACATTAGTAACACGAGCCGGATTTTCACCCAACTGAACGACACGGTTTTTATATTCTTCCGTGGAAGTACCGTGTAAATAACTCAATTTCGTGATGGCGTGCCTAATAGCATCATCGTAGGCACCTTCAGTAATTTCACCGCCATGTAGATGGAAAACAGGAATACGAAGAATCATCGCGGTTTGCGCCGCCGCAAGAGCTTCAAAACGATCGCCAAGAATGACCAAAACATCAGGTTTCAGCCGGGATAATGCATCAGCAAACCCCAGAACCCCCAACCCCATGCTTTTTGCTATACCGACCGGAGAATCAGAGGAGAGCAAAATTTCAATTTTCTCATCAATTGAAAAACCATCCTGCTCGATCTGTTGCCATGTACTGCCAAATTCAGGGGAAAGGTGCATACCACTGACGAGCAGTTGCAGTTGCAGCTCCTCGTCGCTCTGGATGTCCTTCATTAACCAATAGAGTAATCCATATTCTGCTCGAGTTCCGGTAAAAACTGCGACCTTGCGTGTTGTTGTTGTCATCGCACTTATTCCACAGGAGAGCTAGGCAAGTTGACCAAGCGAGCCTCAATTTGCTCAGAGTTTTTAAGATCATCCCGCATTGCGTGCTCAAACATTGGTAAGCGGTGCATCAGTTTCCATATCGGGCGTGTCATCACTTTTGCTTCATTCATTTGTGCCAAAATAGCGTCACGTGAATCCAAGTTTTCACAGATTACGGCATTAAGCCAGTAATTAGACTGAGCATATTGAGGTTCTTTAACGAATTTAAACTCAGACCCTTCGAAGAATGTTTGATAACGCTGGGCAAGCGTGCGTTTTTGCTTTAAAAACATATCCAATCGTTCCATTTGTCCACATCCCAGAGCAGCATTCAGGTTGGGCATACGGTAGTTAAAACCAGGCTCATCGTGGTAAAACTCATATGGATGTGGAACCTTGGCGGTTGTGGTGACATGCTTCGCTCGCACACCTTCCTCAGACGCGCGACAAAAAACCATACCACCACCACCAGTAGTGATAATCTTATTTCCATTAAAACTCAGAGCCCCATACTCACCAAGCGTACCAGTATGCAGCCCCTTATAAAAGGAACCCAAGCTTTCTGCCGCATCTTCTACCAGAACAATTCGCCACTTCTTGCAGACCGCAATAAGTTCATCCATTTCAACAGGATGACCAAAAGTGTGCATTGGCACCACAGCGCGAACAATCTGATGTGTTGTACGATGCTGGCACCCATGCTCAGTCAGCTCGGTATTTTCAGAAAGCCAGCTATCCAGCGCAACAGGGCAAAGACCGAGACTGACAGGCGAGACATCTATAAATACAGGTTCAGCCCCCAAATGATAAAGGGCATTACAGGTTGCAACAAAAGTCAGCGCTTGGGTAACCACTAAGTCGCCGCGCTTCACCCCAGCCAGATACAGCGCAGCACTTAATGCCGCAGTACCATTTACTGTCGCAACAGCTCTCGCCGTTCCAGTATAAGCCTCCATCTTGCGCTCAAAGTCATCGACATATTTGCCTACGCTTGAAACGAAGGTGCTTTCAAGTGTATCTAATACATATTTTTTTTCATTGCCATCAAAAACTGGCGCATGCAAAGGAATAAACTCATTCGTTTTGTATACGTCTCGGACAAATTCGATAATTGAATTGATATTCATACGAGGAGGCCTACTTACATTTTACTGTCAAGATATTTACCTGTTTCTTTATGCCCAAAATCTGGAATCATTTCAAAAAACAGTTTTACAATGTCTTTTTTACTCCACTCCAGCGACGCCCTCATGTGCTCAATTTTTTCTTTAAAATGGTCTAAAAGCATGGGATCGTAAAGTGGATCATTCTTGATAATGCCGAGATTAATAAAGCGCTTCATATCAAGCACCTCTTTGTCGGTAAAAAATTCCTCGAAATCTTTTTCACCAGTGGTGTCGCTGGATGTGAAAAGGCATGGCCACTTTCCCTGCGCTGGCAAAGTTTTCGCCAACACACGAGCCTCATCTTCCGTCTCACAGAGATGAGGTTCGTAGCCACGCTGTTTCAAATACAAAACTGCGATATCGGCAAAGGAGATAAGATGCAGTGCCTCATTTAATTTGGGGAAAAAGATGTCACGATTCTCGCCGAAGATACAGGACATCAAACACAACTCACCAGATTCCTGTGGAGTCACAAAATAGCGCTTGATATCGTGAGGAGCCACAATTGGCTGTTGTTTCTGCAGTCGCTGATTAAAACCATGAAGCAGTGAGCCATCTGAAAATGCTACATTTGCAAAACGAGCAGTAGAAATAGCGATCTCTTCGCTCTTGCGCATCAGGAACATTTCCATAATACGCTTGGAAGCCCCCATCATATTCACAGGGTTTGCGGCTTTATCGGTAGAAACACAGAAAAATTTCTTAACACCGGCTGCAATAGATTGTTGAATAGTTTTCTCTGTATTAAGGATGTTTACTTCAATCATACGCATTAAAGTAAACGGATCTTTTTCACTGCGAACATGCTTAAGCGCTGACAAATTCAGGACATAATCGTATTTTCCATCAGCTTTGATAAATGCGTCATACTCAACCGAACCAATATCCAGAGCAAAGGTTTGGAAATCCCCATCAATATAACCGAAAGAGCTACGTATATCTCGTACCAGCTCAACCATATTATTTTCACTAATATCGACAACATGGAGCTTTTGAGGATTACGTTTAAATATCTCTTTTGTAACAGCCTGCCCGATAGAGCCTGCACCGCCCAGAACCAAAAAACGGGATGTAGCGACAATTCTTTGTAATTCTTCTTCATTTTCAGATACATCATCACCGAATAATGCTTTATTGCGTCCAATAAGTTGGAGAATATTACCCATTTTACGATCCCGTTGATTAAATATTATTGCGACGACATGCTTGAGTCAGAAGCTGCTCTGGTTCAAGCATATCTACAGAACGAGCAGCTATACATACCTATAGCCCCCACAATCGCTGCCTTAACTCAGATTTGCACACGCTACCGCCCCTGGCTTTATAGCTACCAGAGCACTGCGTACATGCCTACGATGTGACGAGCGTTACACACTCGCGCTAAACCTGAAAAATTCAAACACTAATTGTCTTACCAATCAGCTATGGAAACAAGGAAAATCCTGGAAAACTTTGACTAAAATCCTATTGCTAACTCGTTGTTATTCTGATTGTTTATATAAAATAACGGCAGGAATATTCGCAACAAATTACTTTCGCCACGAATCTTCACCGCCGTTATAATTTTCTTATCAACCGTTACATTCGGTCAGATTTTCATTATTCGCTTAACAGCTTCTCAATCCCTTTACGGAACTTCGCCCCTTCTTTGAGGTTGCGTAGTCCATACTTCACGAACGCCTGCATATAGCCCATTTTTTTACCGCAGTCGTAGCTGTCGCCGGTCATCAGCATGGCGTCAACGGACTGTTTTTTCGCCAGTTCGGCAATAGCATCAGTCAGCTGAATACGTCCCCATGCACCAGGCTGCGTGCGTTCAAGTTCCGGCCAAATATCGGCAGAAAGCACATAACGACCTACGGCCATGATGTCTGAGTCCAGCGTCTGCGGCTGATCCGGTTTTTCGATAAATTCAACAATGCGGCTGACTTTACCTTCGCGATCCAGCGGTTCTTTGGTCTGAATGACGGAGTATTCAGAGAGATCACCCGGCATACGTTTTGCCAGCACCTGGCTGCGTCCCGTTTCATTGAAGCGCGCAATCATAGCGGCAAGGTTGTAACGCAGCGGGTCAGCGCTGGCGTCGTCGATCACAACGTCTGGCAGTACCACGACAAATGGGTTGTCACCAATGGCGGGGCGTGCACACAAAATGGAGTGGCCTAAACCTAAAGGTTCGCCCTGACGCACGTTCATAATGGTCACGCCCGGCGGGCAGATGGACTGCACTTCCGCCAGCAGCTGACGCTTAACGCGCTGCTCAAGGAGAGATTCTAATTCATAAGAGGTGTCGAAGTGGTTTTCGACCGCGTTCTTGGACGCGTGAGTTACCAGGAGGATTTCTTTGATCCCTGCAGCCACAATCTCGTCAACAATGTACTGAATCA
>OJJG01000071.1_pt1 | contig 23367 bp, 22 predicted proteins | sample 1596291 | NCBI WGS metagenome assembly OJJG01 (sample SAMEA4350149, study PRJEB24818) | metagenome | biome: human; feature: gut; material: faeces | place: Denmark | collected 2013-09 | reverse complement strand
ACAACCTGATGATGCAGATCTTCACCTCGCAAGGCGTGCAGTTTGATGAAGTGCTGATTTGTCCGCACCTGCCCGCAGATGAGTGCGACTGCCGTAAACCGAAAGTAAAACTGGTGGAGCGTTATCTCGCTGAGCAAGCGATGGATCGTGCCAATAGTTATGTGATTGGCGATCGCGCGACCGACATTCAACTGGCGGAAAACATGGGCATTAATGGTTTACGCTACGACCGCGAAACCCTGAACTGGCCGATGATTGGCGAGCAACTCACTAAACGAGACCGTTACGCCCATGTAGTGCGCAACACCAAAGAGACGCAAATTTACGTCCAGGTGTGGCTGGATCGCGAAGGTGGCAGCAAGATTAACACCGGCGTTGGCTTCTTTGATCATATGCTGGATCAGATCGCCACCCACGGCGGTTTCCGTATGGAAATCAACGTCAAAGGCGACCTCTATATCGACGATCACCACACCGTCGAAGATACCGGCCTGGCGCTGGGCGAAGCGTTAAAAATCGCCCTTGGCGACAAACGCGGTATTTGCCGCTTTGGTTTTGTACTGCCGATGGACGAATGCCTTGCCCGCTGCGCGCTGGATATCTCTGGTCGTCCGCACCTGGAATATAAAGCTGAATTTACCTACCAGCGCGTGGGCGATCTCAGCACCGAGATGATCGAGCACTTCTTCCGATCGCTCTCATACACCATGGGCGTGACGCTACACCTGAAAACCAAAGGTAAAAACGATCACCACCGTGTAGAGAGCCTGTTCAAAGCTTTTGGTCGCACCCTGCGCCAGGCCATCCGCGTGGAAGGCGATACCCTGCCCTCGTCGAAAGGAGTGCTGTAATGAACGTGGTGATCCTTGATACTGGCTGCGCCAACCTGAACTCGGTGAAGTCTGCCATTGCGCGCCACGGTTATGAACCCAAAGTCAGCCGTGACCCGGACGTAGTGTTGCTGGCCGATAAACTATTTTTACCCGGCGTAGGCACCGCACAAGCAGCGATGGATCAGGTGCGTGAGCGCGAACTGTTTGATCTCATCAAAGCCTGTACCCAACCGGTGCTGGGCATCTGCTTAGGGATGCAACTGCTGGGGCGGCGCAGCGAAGAGAGCAACGGCGTCGATTTGCTGGGCATCATCGACGAAGACGTGCCGAAAATGACCGACTTTGGTCTGCCCCTGCCGCATATGGGCTGGAACCGCGTTTACCCGCAGGCAGGCAACCGCCTGTTTCAGGGGATTGAAGACGGCGCGTACTTTTACTTTGTTCACAGCTACGCAATGCCGGTCAATCCGTGGACCATCGCCCAGTGTAATTACGGCGAACCGTTCACCGCGGCGGTACAAAAAGATAACTTCTACGGCGTGCAGTTTCACCCGGAGCGTTCTGGTGCCGCTGGCGCTAAGCTGCTGAAAAACTTCCTGGAGATGTGATGATTATTCCGGCATTAGATTTAATCGACGGCACCGTGGTGCGTCTCCATCAGGGCGATTACGGCAAACAGCGCGATTACGGTAACGACCCGCTGCCGCGCTTACAGGATTACGCCGCGCAGGGTGCCGAAGTGTTGCATCTGGTGGATCTGACCGGGGCAAAAGATCCGGCTAAACGTCAAATCCCGCTGATTAAAACCCTGGTGGCGGGCGTTAACGTTCCGGTGCAGGTTGGCGGCGGCGTGCGTAGCGAAGAAGACGTGGCGGCGTTACTGGAAGCGGGCGTTGCGCGCGTGGTGGTCGGCTCCACCGCGGTGAAATCACCAGAAATGGTGAAAGGCTGGTTTGAACGTTTCGGTGCCGATGCCTTAGTGCTGGCGCTGGATGTCCGTATTGACGAGCAAGGCAACAAGCAGGTGGCAGTCAGCGGCTGGCAAGAGAATTCGGGCGTTTCACTGGAACAACTGGTGGAAACCTATCTGCCCGTCGGCCTGAAACATGTACTGTGTACCGATATCTCGCGCGACGGCACGCTGGCAGGTTCGAACGTCTCTTTATATGAAGAAGTGTGCGCCAGATATCCGCAGGTGGCATTTCAGTCATCCGGCGGCATTGGCGACATTAACGATGTTGCTGCCCTGCGTGGCACTGGCGTGCGCGGCGTAATAGTTGGTCGGGCATTACTGGAAGGTAAATTCACCGTGAAGGAGGCCATCGCATGCTGGCAAAACGCATAATCCCATGTCTCGACGTTCGTGATGGTCAGGTGGTGAAAGGCGTACAGTTTCGCAACCATGAAATCATTGGCGATATCGTGCCGCTGGCAAAACGCTACGCTGAAGAAGGTGCAGATGAACTGGTGTTCTACGATATCACCGCTTCCAGCGATGGCCGTGTGGTAGATAAAAGCTGGGTATCTCGCGTGGCGGAAGTCATCGACATTCCGTTCTGCGTGGCGGGCGGGATTAAGTCTCTGGAAGATGCCGCGAAAATTCTTTCCTTTGGCGCGGATAAAATTTCCATCAACTCCCCTGCGCTGGCGGAGCCGACATTAATCACTCGCCTGGCGGATCGCTTTGGCGTGCAGTGTATTGTGGTCGGTATTGATACCTGGTACGACGCTGAAACCGGTAAATATCATGTGAATCAATATACCGGCGATGAAAGCCGCACCCGCGTCACTCAGTGGGAAACGCTCGACTGGGTAGAAGAAGTGCAAAAACGCGGTGCCGGAGAAATCGTCCTCAACATGATGAATCAGGACGGCGTGCGTAACGGTTACGACCTCGAGCAGCTGAAAAAAGTGCGTGAAGTTTGCCACGTCCCGCTGATTGCCTCCGGTGGCGCGGGCACCATGGAACACTTCCTCGAAGCCTTCCGCGATGCCGACGTTGACGGCGCGCTGGCAGCTTCCGTATTCCACAAACAAATAATCAATATTGGTGAATTAAAAGCGTACCTGGCAACACAGGGCGTGGAGATCAGGATATGTTAACAGAACAACAACGTCGCGAACTGGATTGGGAAAAAACCGGCGGGCTGATACCGGTGATTGTGCAACACGCGGTATCCGGCGAAGTGTTAATGCTGGGCTACATGAACCCGGAAGCCTTAGACAAAACCATCGAAAGTGGCAAAGTCACCTTCTTCTCGCGCACTAAACAGCGACTGTGGACCAAAGGCGAAACGTCGGGCAATTTCCTCAACGTAGTGAGCATTGCGCCGGACTGCGACAACGACACGTTACTGGTGCTGGCGAATCCCATCGGGCCAACCTGCCACAAAGGTACCAATAGCTGCTTCGGCGACACCGCTCACCAATGGCTGTTCCTGTATCAACTGGAACAACTGCTCGCCGAACGTAAATCTGCCGACCCGGAAACTTCCTACACCGCCAAACTGTATGCCAGCGGCACCAAACGCATCGCGCAGAAAGTGGGCGAAGAAGGGGTGGAAACCGCACTAGCAGCAACGGTACATGACCGCTTTGAGCTGACCAACGAGGCGTCTGATTTGATGTATCACCTGCTGGTATTGTTGCAGGATCAGAATCTGGATTTAACGACGGTAATTGAGAACCTACGTAAACGGCATCAGTGAGTTGCGGGGTAAGCGGATGCGATGTTGTTGTCACATCCGGAGCCATTGCCCGATGCGCAAGCTTATCGGGCCTACTATTCGCTCTGCACATGTTGGCTGGATAAGATGCGTCAGCATCGCATCCGGCAAAAAAAACGGGCAAGGTGTCACCACCCTGCCCATTTTCTTTAAAACCGAAAAGATTACTTCGCGTTGTAATTACGCAGAGCGTTACGCCCCAACACAATCCCCGCGCCAACCATGCCGCCCAGAAGCACTGCCAGAACCAAGGTGATTGCCTTTTTCGGACTATCGCGACGAATAGGTAACGTCGGTTTCATCACATAACGGTAAGCATGAATATCTAGATCATCAACTTTTAAGCTTTCGATATCCAGCAGGTTTTGACGTGTCTGATAGTAGTTTGGTGAGAACACTAACGGACGAGTCGCCTCATGCTTAATCATCGACTCCAGAGCTTCGCTCCCCAAAAGGAACAACGTATCTTGTGTGATATCTTCGCCAGTCTGTTGAATCTGCGGTTTTGTCACCTGCGCCTGATTCGCATACTGCAACGCTTCCTGAATCTGACGGATACGCAGATCTTTCTGTTCCTGCGCGACCACTTCCTGAGTTCTCAAAGAATCCTGCAAGTTTTTCCGTCCCAGAGCAATGTTGTCCTTGAGATCCTTTTCTAACTCTTGATTCACTTTATCGTCAACTTGCTGAATGTATTGGGCCAACTTCATTTGTGCGCCCTCTGCAGTTTGCCCAACATAAGAAACAGTCAATGGTAATTGCTGGTTCTTAACAGAAGGTTCGATGGTAAGTTTTTCTGGTTCTTCCTGATTATCCAGCGTTTCTGCTAATGCAGAGAAGGCAGAACTGAAGCGACCAATTAACGTCTCCTGCAAATCCGATACTTTCGGTGCAGCCTGACCATAGATAACATTCATGGCATTGTTATAGCCAGCAATTTGCCCCACGTCGGGCTGAGTGATAATTGCTGTTGACGTCCATTTCTCCTTCGCTACTGTCAAATATCCAATAGCCAGGGTAATAGCCACAATGACGGAAATGATAATTGTCATCTTGCCACGCCACAACTGCACTAGTAAATCAATCAAATCAATCTGTTCTGGGTCATGGTTTTGCCCAGAAACATTATTATTTTCTACTCTCATCATTACCCTAACCGACGGAAATTTCCAAGTCCGCATAGTTTAGCGATAATCATCGTGAATGCTATAGGATAAGTGATAAAAATAATGAATTGTTGCGTAAGTAACAAAAGACAATCAGGGCGTAAATAGCCCTGATAACAAGATGTTAGTCGCTGCCAAAGAGATCGCGGGTGTAGACCTTATCTGCCACATCCCTAAGCTCTTCTGCCATACGGTTGGAGATAATGACGTCGGCTTGTTGTTTGAAGGTGGCGAGATCACGTTCCAGGCGAGAGTTGAAGAATGAATCTTCTTTCATCACCGGTTCGTAGATGATCACTTCAACGCCTTTCGCCTTGATACGCTTCATAATCCCCTGAATTGAAGACGCACGGAAGTTATCTGACCCGCTCTTCATAATCAGACGATAAATACCCACCACTTGCGGCTTGCGTGACAAAATGGCATCGGCAATAAAATCTTTACGCGTGCGGTTAGCATCGACAATTGCCGAGATCAGGTTATTCGGCACAGACTGATAGTTCGCCAGTAACTGCTTGGTATCTTTCGGCAGACAATAACCACCATAACCAAACGACGGATTGTTGTAATGGTTGCCAATACGTGGGTCGAGACAAACGCCTTCGATTATTTGACGGGAATTCAGACCTAAACTTTCTGCATAGCTATCCAGTTCATTAAAGTACGCTACGCGCATCGCCAGATAGGTATTAGCGAAAAGTTTTATCGCTTCTGCTTCAGTGGAGTCGGTAAACAGGGTCGGGATATTTTGCTTAATCGCCCCTTCCTGTAACAACGCAGCAAAACGTTCAGCGCGTGCTGAACGCTCACCTATGACAATACGTGAAGGATGGAGATTATCGTAAAGGGCTTTACCTTCACGGAGAAATTCCGGAGAGAAAATAATATTTTCAGTACGATATTTCTTATGCATCGCTTCGGTAAAACCAACGGGAACCGTTGATTTGATGACCATAACCGCATAAGGATTTATCTCAACTACGTCTTTAATTACTGATTCTACACTGGATGTATTGAAATAATTAGTTTTAGGATCATAGTCGGTTGGAGTGGCGATGATGACATAATCAGCATCCCGGTAGGCTTCATTTTTATCTAATGTGGCATTAAAGTGTATTTTATCTGATTGCAAAAACTGCTGAATTTCCTTATCAACAATAGGAGATATCCGATCATTCAGCATAGCAACGCGTGACGGTAAAATATCTAATGCCACAACCTCATGATTTTGTGCGATTAGAAGCCCGTTTGACAAGCCTACATAGCCAGTACCGGAAATGGTAATTTTCATTTCATGCTCTCAGAATTAACTTAACTGTGAATCATGATGTTTTTAGCATCCTGATAAGAGTTAAAAGTTTTAACGCTACGTTGTCAGATGGTCAACGCAACGAAAAACAATTCAGATTTTCTTTATAAGAATAGCTGATATTTATTAAGTTAATATTAAGCAGTGAAATTTAGTCTATAAGATAAGTGGCAAATAAATATCCTCCACCATAGCCGGAGGTTTTTCAAATGCGCCTATAAGGCTATCTTACCAACCACGCCCTAACAGGCGCACACGATCTGACATTTGCATCCAACTTCGTTACAGGGCAAGATTACGAAAGCCCGCTCCCCGCAAGGACTGACGCGAGATAGTCTCTGTCCATGGCTGCTTTTCTCATCTTACGTCTTAACCCTGCCTTGAATACCTTATCATTCGTCAAAATATTAATAGCAATGTGCCGTATCCCTGAAAATAATTCTGCTGCATTTCCTTTTCTTATTTTGCAGTCGTCTTCATTCATTACCACGTCCAGACGCCAGTGCAGCTTATTCTCCACGTGCCAGTGGTTTCGGATTGCTGTGGCGAACTTCTCTGCGGTTAAATCAGCAGAACTGATATAATATCTGACCGTCATTTCTGGCTCTTTCTTTTGTTCTGCTATTATGGACCGAAAGGAGACTGCCACGCATAATTTCTTCAGCCCTTTCCATTCAAACGTGAAATCAATAAGTTCATCAGGGACATCGCAAACAATATGAAGACGGATTTCTTCTCTGCCGTGACTCTTTTCACTAATTGCGTAACTGTCATGCTCTGGATTATTTAATTCTTTCAGCGGAAATTTTTCCTCAAAGGCTTTATTTAGCCGCCCCTGGTTTCCTTTTACCGCGAATAAATGATCACCACCCTGTTTTTGTATCTTCTCTGCAATATCTTTCTGGCAACCCATCGCATCAGTTTTGATGATTTTTCCTCTAATATCCAGCATGTTAAGAAGTTCTGGGATAGCTGTAATCTCATTAGATTTCTCATCCGTCTTGATCTGTCCGATGACCAGACTGTTCATTGTTGAGAACGCACTAATGGAATGAATCGCTCCCCTGCGGCGACTCTTGTCATAAGAGTGCCGGAGCGTTTTTCCATCAATTGCAATGACGTCTTTATCATCTGAAGAATGGCAGTCACGCATCCAGTTAATAAAGCACTAGTGAAATTTTGCAGGACTGATACAGGATACAACTCTGGCAATGGTATCGTGAACAGGAATACCATTTTCAAAATCACCATATTGCTTCAAAAAATCGAGATGTGTTTCCCCAAAATCCTCTATATCTTCCCAACCTTCTGCACCAGAAATAACGGCACAAATAGTCAACAGTAGAATATCCGGTAATTTATGTTCCACTTTCCAGGCTTGTCTGTAATCGGGGATAATAGAAATATGTTCCATCAATTTTTTAAGTTCCACTTTGTTCTCCTTAATTATGTAAGGAGCATTTGATCATGTATAAGCAATAAAAACTGCTTCAGGTGATGAGGAATATCTCAATTTTTAAACATAAAATGCGAATTATTTAGTACAAAAAAGCAGCGTTACGTGATCTTTCCCTGCCTCTGACTGAGAGTTTACTCACTTAGCCGTGTGTCCACTATTGCTGGGTAAGATCAGTTTTCTGTGCACAAAAAAGCCCGGAGGAGCGCTCCAGGCCTAGATTCACAGTAAGACTAAACCAGATTAATCTAGCTATGCCATAGCAACCATGATTTCTTCAATGCCACAATTAAACTGCATAAATTCTCAAGTAACCATATTGCTACTGTATCTAGTCATAAAACAAACTTCCAGCTAGACGTATTAAACGCAACAGCTATAAAATGCCGCCTCTAACTTGCGCTGGAAAAAATATAAACAACTATCTATAGACAGATAGAGTTCGTAACTTAAACTATAATATTAGTGTTTATAACAGCTATTGTATGGATAAACTCAATATAATCTAAATAAATGGAACGTATTCAAATAAAAATTACCCACAAGCATTAAATCAAGAGTCATTCACTTTTTATCATTTCAAAACCTCTCTGAGATAATCAATCTCATCAAATAGTTCTATCTGATGATTTCCAACAAAAAGACCATTTTTATCTAAATACTCAGCGTTATCTACATTGTTATGAACGGTATAGTCGAAATATTTAAGAACATCTGTATTTTTCAGAAAGTTACCAGTGACAATTGGTCTACACTCAATACCAGCAGAATTTAAATTTTCAACAAGTTGTTTCCTAATGACACCAGAATCTTTTTTTATGATAAATGAGAAACCAAACCAGCTACTCTCGCCAGTTTCCTGTTGCACGTCCAGGTATGGATGGTCCTTGAATTTCTCAAGAAAATACTCTGCATTTTTTCTTCTAACAGAAATAAATCCTGGCAATTTTTTTAATTGTTCTATGCCTATTGCACCACTCATTTCCAATGGCCTAACATTATAGCCGGGTAAAACGAATTTGAATGACTCTTCAAATTGATCATCACTCTTCACACCTGTAACTTTATTTTTTTTCGGTAAATTACGCGTCCAACCATGAGCTCGAATGCACAGCAAGATATGATAAATTTCTTCATCATCAGTGACAATGCATCCCCCTTCCATGGTAGCTATATGATGAGAATAGAAAGAGCTAAATGTTCCCATCAGACCAAAAGTGCCGGCGCATTTATTATTAAAGGTTGCTCCCATAGACTCACAGTTATCTTCCAATAAGATAATATCTCTACCTCCAATAATTTTATTAATTTCATCGAAGTTATTAGGATTACCTAATAAATTTACCGTGAGTATTGCTTTTGTACTATCTGTTACAGCTTCTTTCAAACTTTCAATATCAATATTTAAGGTATTAATATCGATATCAACAAACTTCACCCTCAATCCATATTGTTGCAACGGATAATAAGTAGTTGACCAAGAAACAGCAGGAACTATTATTTCATCCCCCTTTTTTAATCTCGGTTTTTTTGTGAAAAATAATGCAGCAATCATTAATAAATTTGCTGTAGACCCTGAACTCACCATCACGGCATATTTACTTCCAAAAGTCTTTGCAAATTGGGTTTCGTATCGTTTTACATACTCCCCCATCGTGAACATTTTAGAGTCTAAAACTGATTGGATTGCTTTATATTCTAAATCATCCCAAGTGCTACTTGCTAATGGGTAGTTAATCATTTATACACATTCTCCAAATAATACTTATAGGTTTCTTTTATACCATCTCTCAATTCAAACTGATATTTCCAACCAAACTCACTCAGCAAGGTAATATCAACAAGTTTTCTTCTCATACCAACAGGCTTTGTTAAATCATGAGTAAAACTACCTTTATATCCTATTTCTTCAGCTATAACTTTATAATAATCATTAATCGAGAAATCATGACCTAACCCAACGTTTAACATACATGGTAATCGCTGAACATTTGGAATCGCTTGGTAAATAAAATTCGCAAAGTCTTCGGCATACATAAATTCACGGCGGGACTCACCGTCCCCCCAAATTTCAATCAATTTTATATTATTAACTTTAGCATTATGTATTCTATTTATAACAGCAGGAATCATGTGTGAGGAATGCTCATCAAACTTATCATATTTCCCATATAAATTACATGGTATAATCGTTTTATAATGATAACCTTCACTCTCTCTAGTTATATACTCGCACAATTTTGCCACTGTGATTTTAGCAAGTGCATACCCTTCATTAGTGTGTTCTAACTTACCTGTAAGCAAAGCATCTTCAGAAATTGCAGTGTCAATACCTTTAGGGTACATGCAAGAGCTTCCTAAATTTATAAAGTTCTTAACACCACAATTTTTAGCCTCATTTACAATGTTAACACCCATTTTCAGGTTTGAGACAAGAAAATCAACAGGGCGTTTTATATTCGCTTGAATTCCACCGACTAAACCTGCCGCATGAATAATCAAATCAGGAGAATGACATGTGATGTAGTCATGAACAGCTTTATTATCAAGCAAATTTAGCTCAGAACTAGTCGGGCATAATAGCTCATACTTGTTTGAATTATTATTATCAACAATATTACGACCGACCATCCCAGTTGAACCCGTCAACAGAATTTTCATATAACCTCTAACATATGGCCTGATGAATATATCTAACTTAAAGATTTCAAAATCGCGATCCGTGACATCATTAGCTCCTCTTAAGATCGCAAATTTAAGATTATTGCATCGTTATTCTAGCCATTCTGTATGAAAAACACCTTCTTTATCAATGCGTTTATACGTGTGCGCACCGAAATAATCACGCTGTGCTTGGATCAAGTTAGCCGGCAGAACCGCAGAACGGTAGCTGTCGTAGTAAGCTACAGCGGCGGAGAAAGTCGGTACCGGAATACCGTTCTGCACAGCATAAGACACTACATCACGGAGGGCTTGTTGATATTCATCAGCGATATGTTTGAAATACGGAGCAAGCAGCAGGTTTGCAATATCTTTGTTTTCAGCATAAGCGTCGGTGATTTTCTGAAGGAACTGTGCACGAATAATGCAGCCTGCGCGGAAAATTTTCGCGATTTCACCGTAGTTCAAATCCCAGTTGTATTCCTCTGATGCGGCACGAAGTTGAGAAAACCCTTGGGCATAAGAGACAATTTTACCTAGGTACAAGGCACGGCGTACTTTCTCAACAAACTCAGCTTTATCACTAGCCAGTTTAGCCTGCGGGCCAGACAGCACTTTAGAGGCCGCAACACGCTGGTCTTTCAGAGAGGAGATGTAGCGGGCAAATACGGATTCGGTGATCAACGACAGCGGTTCGCCTAGATCAAGAGAGCTCTGGCTGGTCCATTTGCCTGTACCTTTGTTCGCAGCTTCGTCCAAAATCACATCAACCAAGTATTTACCCTCTTCATCTTTTTTGTTGAAGATATCCTTAGTGATGTCAATCAGATAGCTGCTCAGCTCGCCTTCATTCCATTCATTAAAGATAGAGGCTAACTCTTCATTAGACAGATTTAGGGCACCTTTCAGCAGAGAATAGGCTTCAGCTATCAATTGCATATCGCCATATTCGATACCGTTGTGCACCATCTTCACGTAATGACCTGCACCATCCGCACCAATATACGTCACGCACGGTTGACCATCTTCAGCTATCGCGGCAATCTTGGTCAGGATTGGCACAACCATTTCATACGCATCTTTCTGGCCACCAGGCATGATAGATGGGCCTTTCAGCGCGCCCTCTTCACCACCTGAAACCCCGGCCCCGATAAAGTTAAAGCCTTCCGCGGAAAGTTCACGATTACGACGAATTGTGTCCTGAAAGAAGGTATTACCGCCATCAATGATGATGTCGCCTTTATCTAGATAGGGCTTCAGGGAATTAATCGCAGCATCAGTGCCAGCACCCGCTTTGACCATTAACAGGATACGGCGTGGAGTTTCAAGAGACTCGACGAACTCTTTAACCGTGTAATAAGGGACCAGTTTCTTACCTGGGTTTTCGGCAACAACCTCTTCAGTTTTTTCACGCGAGCGATTATAGACGGATACGGTATAACCACGGCTCTCGATGTTTAGAGCCAAGTTGCGCCCCATCACAGCCATACCGATGACGCCGATCTGTTGCTTGGACATTACATACTCCTATTATTTATCTTTAACCAGCTAATGTAAATACTTTAATTCAATATTATTCCAGGTAAAAATACTGGCTTCATTTATAACTTCCGGATAAAAACCACACATAATCTACGAATAAATTTAATAAAAGACCAAGATATGGCAAAAAAACAGATCCACTTTCCTTTAAGATTTTTATTTATCGAAGATATCTCACCTAGTTGCATCTTAATCAAATTTGAACTGAGCCCAGAGTGTCCATAACTTGGTTTGCCAAGAGATATTAATGGTGTTTTGACATAACCCATTATACATTTATCTTTAGCTAACCTTAGCCATAAATCATAGTCTTCAGAAAACCGTTGTAATTCATTAAAGCAAACCAAATTCTTTTTCATTATTACTGATGGAGTTGGGAAATAATTCTTGAACGCAAGGTTATAAAGCTTTATAATTTCGAACTGGGATACAGTGCTTGGATTATCATTAGTATTAATGGTAAATGATGCACCGATGAAATCCAACCCATATTTATCCATCAACTCAATTTGAATATTTGTTTTATTAGGAAACCATATGTCGTCAGCATCTAAAAATGCCACAAACTCACCAGAACATAAGCGAACACCTTTATTTCGACTTGCTGCTGGACCTAAATTAATGTCATTCTTCACAAGCTTTACGAAAGGATGATTTGTTTTAATATGCTCATACGTATTATCTGTCGAACAATCATCAACGCAAACGATCTCTATAAATTTGTAGTTTTGATCGTATACTGATTGCAATGCTTTATCTATAGTTTGAATGCAATTAAAGCAAGGAATAACGACACTTATTGTTTTCACAATCAATATCTCACTTTATGTATTTACAGTATATAAAAGAAGCAATAGTTCTAATCCCTCCGAAGAGATAGTTGATATTACCTGTCAAAAAAAAGCATTTCATCTTTATTACCAAATCATTTACCATAACCATATACAAATTTTTTTTAGCAGTTGACTGACCTTCATGCAACCTGTAATAGAATAAATATCCCGGTAAATTTTGAAATTTTATTTTTGCTAAACTTAATCTATTCCATAACTCATAATCCTCAGAATAGTTTGAAAACATATAACCGCCCATTGAAGCGATTACTTTCTTCCTAAACATTACAGATGGATGAACAATGCAACATTTATACGGTAAGTTTTTTACAATATCCAAATTTTCTTCAGGTAGCTTTGTTTTGTTTATTTCTCGACCTTTATCATCAATAAATATTGCATTAGTACCGACGACATCCACATAAGGATTATTTTTTAAAAAATCAACTTGTTTAGTGAATCTATCAGGATGAGAAATATCATCGGAATCCATCCTTGCAATAAACTCACCATTGGACAAATCGATGGCTTTATTTAATGAGTACGGTAAATAAGCAATATCTGTACGAATCAACTTAATTTTGTCATTAACTTTGTGTTTCAACTCATTATAAAAATCATCCGTACAACAATTTGCAACTATTATTATCTCGAATGACGAAAATGTTTGCGATAAAATACTATTTATTGCCTCATCAAGAAAAGGGTTTTTTTTATTAACTGGCAGAATAACAGAAACAACAGGATGACTTGATTCGGCAGATTCAGCTTCATCGATTATCATAACAATATACTCTCTTTCCTTTTAAATAACCATAACAGTGATATAAATAATTGAATTAACGAACATAACACCCAACCTATACCTCCCGCTAAAACCCCAACTCTAGTAGATAAAAGCCAAATTGTTGGAAATACACACAGTAACGATGAGATATTGATACACAGTATTACTATCGCTTTTTGTTTTATTAACATAATCTGATAAATTATGTTATAAATAGAGTTTATTGCAATTGCGATTAAAATTAACCGCAAAGGCCAAATAATTATAGATTCTGCTTCAGCATTATCAAGCCATAAACTTAGGAAAAATGGAGAAATCAGAACCATAATGAGACAAGGGAAAACACAAAATATAATTATGCTATATAGCAACCTCAAAATATTTTGTTTATTCAAGGCCACTGTCAATCGTGGGAAAAAGAGCCTTAATAAAGGATATTGTAACTGAAGAAAATATTGAGCCAACGTAGATGCCAATACGTAATACCCAAAATCACTAATATCAACATATTTACTAAGAACAATTCTATCAAGCTGTGTAACTAGCAATCCTATAGCTACAGCGAATGATAAAACACCACTTTCACGAAAAATTTTACTTATGCCAATTGATAGTTTTTCCTGCTTTTTAATATTGCTATCAAAACTAAAAAGTATTTTTATAGTATTACTTGTAGATTCCAGAAAAGCAATCAAAAGAAAACCACTTTGGTATAAGATTGCCTGTGGCCACTTAGTTACAAGACAAATAGCAACAATGTGTTTTAATGTAAAAAAAAAGCATTGCCTTATATTTGATTTATGCTGTTGCAATGTTCCATTCCAGTAACCTATATTAGCATTGTTAGGGAACTGAAATAAAAACTGCAATCCTAACAGGACAACGCAAATAAAAACCTCTTTCTTTAAGGAAAAATCCAAAACTAACCAAAAGTCAATAATGAAATAGCTCCCCACTAAAATCAATGAAAACACAATAATAGCTAAAAGCGAATATGCATGTAGAAAAGACTTATAGATAACATAAAGTTCTCTAGACTTACCATTACATCTTGCAATATCTCTTGGCATTATTTGGGACATGCCAGCGTCTGCCAAATACATTAATGATTGTATTGATATACAAATAGCAACGATACCCCATTGCTGGGGACCGAGAATGCGGAGATAATATGGCAGAACAATAATACTAACCCCCCCCATCCATGCCACACAAATATAATTTGATATCCCATTCTTAATAAAGCCTGAAGAAAACATTTTTTTTATCATACATAAAAATCTCTTTATTAAGGATGCCCTAATATTAATAAATTAAAAATCAATCTAAAGGTCGGTATTATCGATAATGTTATCCCCAAAAGCACCAAGCTATCTTTTTTCTTAATATTAGACAAAATAATTGCAGTACCCAATATCGCCGCGGGAACAAAAACCCGCCAGGAAAGCTGCCAATTATCACATAAAAATATTGATAATATACAAAAAAACAAAGAGAGCTTATATAACACCCAACTATTCATCTCACTCTCTAAGTTTATCATTAATAATAAAAATAAGAAAGTTCCGCTAATAATTAGACGTTTTAAAGTTTCATTATCTTGACTCATAAATACCGACAACTCCCCCCCCGACACAAATAAGGAAGCATAACTCATCCAATATAAAAAGTTAGAGATAATAAAGGAGATAATTATAGATATAATTACGAATTTAAATTTACCTATTTTATTTATCCAGCAAAAATAATATACACAAAGAAACAATATAAAGGTATAATGAAACAATAAACCGAGACCAATAAAAATAATTTTCTTATATTTTGTTTTTGAATAGATCATCAATACGAGAAAATATAAGCAGATAATACTGCGCCACACATAAATGTTATTCGAAAAAACATAATAAGACATTAGCATTAGTGTAACACATAACAAACTCGGGCTAATTCTAACCTCATCATTTATTTTAAGATATATTAAAACAGAAAGAAAATTCACCAAAAACAAATTTAGAAGAATAAATACAAACCGCCCCTCCCCCAAAAACCCCTGCAAGTAAAAAATTAATCCCATACCAATTTCAAATTTATTGGTTTGATGATAAATAGAACTCAACCCCTCCAGTAATCCATTATTCCAAATATAAATAGCCTGTTCATAATAAACAAGCGAGTCGTCAACCCCCCCCTGAATAGACAGAGGTAAAGAACATAGTAATGATAATACTCCACCCCAAATTATCACTACATATTTTTTATTAAACATTTGCACGACTCTTATTTTTCAATTCGAACCCATTTCTCTGGGCATGGATCAAAACTATTAAGTTCTTCTCTCTCAAACCAAGGCGTTGGCGCAATTGTAATACCTAAATCATAGTTTTTTAGCCACGCCCCCCACCAACTAAATGAACTATTAGCTATTATATGATATTTAGCATTTGACATTAACCACATATCTACCTCTTGAGTATTCCCTTCAATAAACTTCACATCATCACTCCTTGAAAATATTTCATTTTTATGTTTCTTACACCATTCGATATCATCACTAAATACAAAAAAAACCAAGTCATTAAACCTTTCCTTTAAATAACGAATGCTGTCAATATAATATCTTTCAGTACACAACCCATGTACTTTTAACGCATCGACGTTCGATACATAATCTCCGCGGCGTATATGCACGGAGACTGAATTGGTGCATCGAATTACATCACTTAATTCTTTAGCATCCAAATTTATATTGACAGGTGTAAATATCTCTCTTAATTTTTCTTTATGCTCTAAAAAATACCTCTCATTTTGCCAAAAACCTATAAACTCCACACTTCCTTTCATGCTGCCATTTATCTTCTTTGAGTATTGCTCTGACTCAAACCTTTTGCTACATAAAGATAATTTTGGAAATTTATTAATGGCACGCACTATGAAATTAGGGAAGACACACATTTCTTTCTTTGACATGACAAATGTATTATCTATATTCAACTTATCTAAACGAAAACCACCATGTAGTGTATAGTTTTTATACCCCCTCAAATCTAATTTAAGATAGCTATTTCGCTCAACTGACTCAGCATAACCTTTCGCATACTGAAACATCTGATTTCCTAAACCTCCAGCCAAGCGTGCAACCACTATACTCATTTATTATCTCCGGATGTTAATATATTCAATATCGATTTAGTCATTTTAATTACGATTTCACTATCTCCTTTCGATTCCACATTCAAGCGCACCACCGGTTCGGTATTGGAAGAGCGTAAATTGAAACGCCAGTCGACAAACGACATACTGATACCGTCCGTTCTGTCCACCGACAGCGCCTCATGAGAAAAATACTGTTCCACACGCTCAATTGCTACCTTCGGCTCTGCCAGCGTACGGTTTATTTCTCCGCTCGCCGGGTAGGCCAGCATCCGGTCATGGATCAGTTCTCCCAGTGACAGTCCTTTCAGACACAGCAATTCAGCTACCAGCAACCAGGGGATCATTCCGCTGTCGCAATAGGCAAAATCGCGGAAGTAGTGGTGTGCGCTCATTTCGCCACCATAAATGGCATCTTCGCGGCGCATGCGTTCTTTGATAAACGCATGCCCGGTTTTTGACATCACCGGTTTACCACCTGCCGCCGTCACCACATCCACGGTATTCCAGGACAGGCGCGGATCGTGGACAATTTTCTCCCCGGGATACTTCTCCAGAAACGCTTCTGCTAACAGGCCGACAATATAATAGCCCTCAATAAACTGGCCTTTTTCATCGAACAGGAAGCAGCGGTCAAAATCACCGTCGAAGGCGACCCCCATATCCGCGCCGTGTTCAATCACCGCATTGCGCGTATCAGCCCGGCACTCCGGCAGCAGAGGATTAGGAATACCATTGGGGAAATTTCCATCCGGCGTGTTGTGGATTTTGATGAACTCGACCGGCACTCCCAATGCCTTAAAACGGGCCTCAATAGCATCAACCACCGGACCTGCTGCGCCGTTGCCTGAATTGAACACCAGCTTCATCGGTTTCAGTTTGGCGGGATTGATGTAACCCAGCAGGTGGTCAATGTAGGCATCGCGGATAGTAATGCGCTGGTACCGGCCACGTTTTGTTTCTTCAATAACAGGGAAATCATTTAATTCCGCCAAGCGCTGCACGTCGCGCAGACCGGTGTCACCGCTGATGGGTCGTGCCCCCTCTCGCACCAGCTTCATACCGTTGTAATCAATCGGATTATGGCTGGCAGTCACTTCAATACCGCCATCAATATCCAAGTGAAAGGTGGCGAAGTAAATCTCTTCGGTTCCCGACATGCCTATATCCAGCACATCGACGCCCGCATCCTGTAGTCCTTTCGCCAGCGCCAACTTTAGCGTCTCGCTGGTCAGGCGCGCGTCACCGCCGAGGACAATCGTTTTTGGCTTAAGGTACTCGCCGTAAGCGCGGCCAATACGCCACGCGATATCTTCATTCAGCTCTTCGCCCAGCCTTCCGCGAATATCGTAGGCTTTGAAACAAGTTAATTTATTCATGGTTAATCTTCTTTTTATATCTTTCTTTCTGCCGGACAATATCATCTTCACCAAGATAATCACCAGAGCTTACTTCTATTAATATTAATGGTATAACACCTGGATTTTCTAAACTATAGGATGCCCCAAGAGGAATATAAATTGATTCATTTACCGTAATTAGCTTTTCTGTACCTTCAAGAATGACTTTTGCTGTGCCAGACAAAACAATCCAATGTTCAGAACGGTGGTGATGCATACGCAAAGAAAGCCCTTCGCCGGGTTTCACTACTATTTTTTTTACAGTATATCTGTCACCCTGATCTATAGAGTCAAACTTCCCCCATGGTCTAAATACTTCTCTATGAGTAACATGCTCTGTGCGATTGTTTTTTTTAAGTAGATCAACGATTTTCTTTACATCTTGAACCTCAGATTTATTTGCTACTAATACTGCATCCTTAGTTTGCACTATGACAATATTCTCAACACCTACAGCAGCAACTAGCGCAGAATCAGAGTAAATATAATTATTTTTTGTGTTGTAGGTTAAGGTATCACCTTTACATACATCACCTGATGGACTTTTATCACTGAGCTCCCATAATGATTGCCACGAGCCCACATCACTCCATCCGATATCAACAGGACACACAACACAACGTTTTGTGTTTTCCATTACAGCAAAATCGATTGACTCAGAAGGACATTTCTCAAACATTCTCTCAGGTAGACGTATAAAATCTAAATCTTTAGATGATGCCGATATGGCTTCTTCGCATACTTCAAAAATATCAGGTCGATATTTTTTCAACTCTGATAAGAAGACTGAAGCTTTGAACATAAACATTCCGCTATTCCATAAATATTTTTTTGAAGAACAATATTTCTCAGCAAGTTCACGTTCAGGTTTTTCTACAAACTTTTTTGCCACGTAAAAATGAGCGTTATCGACTTCGATATTAGATTCAACTCTCGCTCCAATATTTATGTAACCATATCCCGTTTCAGCATAAGTTGGTATTATACCAAAAGTGACAATTTTATCTTCTTCAGCCATAAACATAGCCGATTTTATCGCTTCACAAAATGCTTCTTCATTTTTTATTATATGGTCTGCAGCGAGCACTAATAAGATAGGGTCTTTATTTTTATCACGCTTAAGGGCTGAAAAAGCGGCTAAAGCAATCGCTGGTGCAGTATTTTTGCCACAAGGTTCGAGTATTATATTACCACTAAGTTGATTCATCTGCCTTAACTGCTCTGCTACAATAAAGCGATGATTGTCATTAGTAATAACCAAGGGGGCATCAAATGATAATTTAGAAAGTCTATTCAACGTTGACTGAAGCAGCGATAATTCACCACCAATTTTTAAAAACTGTTTTGGATATAACTCACGTGATAGCGGCCATAATCTACTTCCAGTCCCTCCTGCCATAACTACAGCTATGAATGACTTATCAGACATCACATGCCCCTTTATCGTTTAATCCAACAAAATTATTATCAGTTCTAAAATAAGCACGAGTATTTTCATGTACTTCATTGCAAGTCAATGCAAGTTCTGGAGAAAACCATTTCCACTCATCATGCTGTAATTTAGGAAGTTGTATATTCGATAGTAAAAGTTTTATTTTAAAGGCAATAACAACATAGTGTGTTGAAAAATTTTCCGTCGAAAAATTATCTTTATAAAAATGTTGCCAAACACCATAAAAAGCCCCCAGCTTAATATCTATTTTAACACCAATTTCTTTTTCAGTTATCCGGCAAAAAGCTTGCTTGAATGTCTCATTCTTATATATCCTCCCTCCGGGAACAAACCAATATCCCTGCGCAGGTCTATTACATCTCTTGCCTAGTAAAAATTCACCATATTCATTCTCAATTATCAGGTCTATTGAGATTAATGGCGCATACCGTACGACTGTTACAAGATCCTCATAGTCTAACAATATCCTGACCCCATTATTTAATAATCAATCCAGCACTATATGTTTAGTACAAAAGAAACATTTCATGCTTAACAACTAGTAAACTGTATTCTTATTTGTGGAATTTGCCACTTGGCAAATTCCACATCCAAGATGATATGAAGTTAGTTTGTTACTCTTGGGCTAAATTGGCATTAAAACCGTGCGATTTCAACAGTACGTGTTTTTTTGCTGTCTGCAAATCATTAGCGACCATTTCTGAGATCATCTCACGTAAAGTAATTTCAGGCTTCCAGCCAAGTTTTTCATGCGCTTTTGCTGGATCACCCAACAATGTTTCTACTTCTGCCGGACGGAAATAACGCGGGTCAACCGCAACTATGACGTCTCCTGTTTTGACGCCAGGTGCTTTATCGCCCGTCACGGAAACAACAATACCTTTTTCATCTACACCTTTTCCTTCAAAGCTCAATTTGATGCCAAGTTGCTCTGCAGTCATTTCCACAAACTCACGAACAGAGTACTGAACACCAGTGGCAATAACGAAATCTTCAGGTTGTTCCTGCTGTAGCATCATCCACTGCATCCTGACATAATCTTTAGCATGTCCCCAGTCACGTAGTGAATCCATATTTCCCAAGTAAAGGCAAGACTCTAGCCCCTGAGCAATGTTGGCAATTGCACGGGTAATTTTGCGCGTAACGAAAGTTTCGCCACGACGCGGAGATTCATGGTTAAATAGAATTCCGTTACAAGCATATATACCATAAGACTCACGGTAGTTAACGGTGATCCAGTAAGCATACAGTTTGGCTACAGCATACGGTGAACGTGGGTAAAAAGGTGTCGTCTCTTTCTGAGGTATTTCTTGTACCAGACCATAAAGTTCAGATGTGGACGCTTGATAAAAGCGTGTTTTCTTCTCTAAGCCAAGGATGCGGATCGCTTCCAGTAAGCGTAATGTACCAATAGCATCAACATCCGCGGTATACTCTGGTGATTCAAATGACACAGCCACGTGACTCATAGCCCCCAAGTTGTAGACTTCATCCGGTTTAACTTCTTGCAGAATACGCGTAATGTTGGAAGTATCCGTGAGATCACCATAATGCAAATGGAAGTTTGGCTTGGCTGAATGCGGATCTTGATAAATATGATCAACGCGTTCAGTATTAAACGACGATGCACGACGCTTAATACCATGAACTTCATAACCTTTTTCCAGCAGAAACTCTGCCAAGTATGATCCATCTTGTCCGGTTACACCAGTAATAAGAGCAACTTTAGTCATAAAAAACCTATATTATAAAATCAATTATTTAAATATAACGACTCTAATATTTTAGTCCGTTTTGTTAGGTCGAAATCTTCTATTAGTGCCTGATACGCTTTATGTGCGAGATTATTTCTAAGTTCAGGATTTGCGTGTAAAACATTAATTTTTCGTTTCAGATCCTTGCTATCTTCATCCTTAAAAACGACACCAGCTGTTTTTTCAATAAGATATTTATTTGCTTCGATATCTGAGGATAGCACAGGAACTTTTGCTGCCATTGCCTCTAACATCGCTAAGGGCATCCCCTCCCATCTAGACGGTAAGACAAAAAGATCATATTTATATAAATGTTCTTCTACAGCATCTATCCAGCCCAAAAAACTTACTTTATCGGCAATGTTATATTGTTTTATTTTCTCTAATAGCTTGACCTTGAGTGGACCATCTCCAATAATATCTACATGGATATTGGACTCCAAATCCTTTATTGCCTCAATTAATAGCAATGGATTTTTTTGGTCACATAATCGTCCAACCATAACAATTTTAAAAATATCTTTATCTTTATCTTTATCTTTATCTTTATCTTTATTGTATTTATCGACATCTATTGCATTGTTAATTAAAAGCAATTTTGATTTTTTATTTTTGACAAAATATTTTCTTGCGATTCTTTCATCGCTCTCATTCATAACTATAATGATATTGGAACAATAAGAGGCTATCAACTCCATCAAAAAGTATATAAACTTAATAAGCTTGTTTTCGGTTGAAGGAAATGCGAAGCCGTGAACCGTATGCACTATTTTTTTCGTACCAGCTAATTTTGCTGCAACACGCCCAAGAAAACCTGTTTTAGAGGAATGAGTATGGACAATATCAAATTTTTCTTTTTTTATTATTTTATATAATTGAAATAGAGATGCACAATCTTTAAATAATGAAATTTCCCTGGTCAAAGTTGGAATTATATGTGTGCAGACTCCAAAACAACGGGCCTGCTCAGCTAATCTTCCCTCCTTTGAACAAACCATCGATTGTTGAAATTCTTGACTTAATGTATGCATCTCATCAAGTGAAACACGTTGAGCACCACTAATGTCACCACTCAGGTGCACATGCAGAATTTTTACCATAATAAATATAATCCAAATTCATGGTCATTCTATAAACACTGATAACATTCAGTACCATTCAGTACCATTCAGTACCATTCAGTACGTTGTAGCGATAAAGAACAAACCTTATACACTTAATTTTATTCAAAAAAACATCACGCTACCGCCCCTGGCTTAACAGCTACCAGATTACTGTTCTCATACCAAAAATTTAAAGCACATGAAGCACTCAAACCACATGGTTGGCCGCAATTATCTAACCAATTTCAGTTAGAAACAAGTGTAAAACCGTTCAAAATCTAGTTAAGGTCAATATCTGCACAATGCAATTTATTTGACATAAAAAATAGTAGTAACATCTCAAACTTTACCACAGAGATATTAAAAACCCCATCGTTAAACTTGCTTTCACATATGTGCTACATAATTATTTAGCAAGTAATTGCTCAATATTCTTGAGAAATTTCGCACCTTCCTTTAGGTTGCGCAGCCCATACTTCACGAACGCTTGCATATAGCCCATTTTTTTACCGCAGTCGTAGCTGTCTCCAGTCATCAGCATGGCGTCAACTGACTGTTTTTTCGCCAGCTCAGCAATAGCATCAGTCAGCTGAATACGTCCCCATGCACCAGGCTGAGTACGTTCCAGTTCCGGCCAAATATCTGCAGAAAGCACATAGCGACCAACGGCCATGATGTCTGAGTCTAGCGTCTGCGGCTGATCCGGTTTTTCGATAAATTCAACAATGCGGCTGACTTTACCCTCACGATCCAGTGGCTCTTTGGTCTGGATGACGGAGTATTCAGAGAGGTCACCCGGCATACGTTTTGCCAGCACCTGGCTGCGGCCCGTTTCGTTGAAGCGCGCAATCATGGCAGCAAGGTTGTAGCGCAGCGGGTCGGCGCTGGCGTTGTCGATCACTACGTCTGGCAGTACCACGACAAATGGGTTGTCACCAATGGCAGGTCGCGCGCACAAAATGGAGTGGCCTAAACCTAAAGGTTCGCCCTGACGCACGTTCATAATGGTCACGCCCGGTGGACAGATGGACTGCACTTCCGCCAGCAGTTGACGCTTCACGCGCTGTTCAAGGAGAGATTCTAATTCATAAGAGGTGTCGAAGTGGTTTTCGACCGCGTTCTTGGACGCGTGAGTTACCAGGAGGATTTCTTTGATCCCTGCAGCCACAATCTCGTCAACAATGTACTGAATCA
>OJJG01000066.1_pt1 | contig 25268 bp, 30 predicted proteins | sample 1596291 | NCBI WGS metagenome assembly OJJG01 (sample SAMEA4350149, study PRJEB24818) | metagenome | biome: human; feature: gut; material: faeces | place: Denmark | collected 2013-09 | reverse complement strand
ATATCAAACATATTGCCCTCCAGTATCCATCAAATTAGTTTGCCGGGGTCGGAACTTGCTCAGGAACGGCCATAGAAAAACCCAGCCACTTCGTTTGTAGCTGCGCCAGTTTTCCCGATTTATTCAACTGCACAATGCCGTCGCTGATAAATTTGACCAGTGAGGCGCTATCCGCATCCTTTCTTCCGGCCCATGCGTACCAGGTGGCCGGGCCAAACGGTGGGCGTACAATTTCAAACGTATCACCACGGGTCTTCACCAACGGCGCGAGGTTCGGCAGCGATTGCACAACCGCATCAACACGGTGCGCCGCTAATGCCGCATAGGCTTCGTTATAATCAATAAAGGCTTTTATTTCTTTAACGCCGTGACCGGTGGTGGGTTTAAGTACCGATGCTTCATATTCTTTTAGCACCGCAATTTGCGGCGCCCCGGCCTGGCTGGCGACAATCATGCCCTGGAGATCTTTGGCGCTATTAATGCGGCTATCCCCTTTGCGTTTCAGAATGGCCACGCTGGCGTCAGAAAAGGGAGCGGTAAAAGCAAATTTTGCTTCACGATCGCGAGTGATGGTTAAAGAGGTTGCCACAAAGTCAAATCGTTTGCTTTCCAGGCCGGGTAAAATCCCTTGAAATGGAATATCCAGCTGAACCACTTTCACCCCGGGTAATCCTTTCATCACTTCCGTGAGAATATCTTTTCCCAGACCGACTATTTTGCCATCTTCAAGCATTTCAAAAGGGGCATAGCGCGCTTCGGTGGCAATCACTATTTCTTTTTTTTGCTTAATATCATCCAGTAAATCAGCCTGGGCCGTAGATATCAATAATGGTGAAAGTTGTAAGGCAGACATTGAAAGTAATAGCCACAGTTTATTTTTCATCAGTGTTTCTCCGCGAGTTTGAATGACGCTGATAATATTTATTCATTCGCTGAGCGGCGACAAACGGTGGTTTCTAACTGATAACTATTAGCACGGCTAATGGTGATTTTGGCATGAATAGTGCTTATTACAGGTTATTTAGCAACAGAGAAACCGATGATGCAACGAAAACCAGGTTTGCCGTCTCTCGACGGTTTACGCTACTTTGATGCCGCAGCGCGCAATCTCAGTTTTACCCGTGCCGCGCAGGATCTTTTTCTTACTCAGAGTGCAGTAAGCCAAAAAATTCAATCGCTTGAGCAGCAGCTTGGCTATCTGGTCTTTCACCGCACTCCCGCGGGACTACGCTTAACCCCGCAGGGTGAACAACTGTTTATCGGAGTGCGCCAGGCCTTTGCCATCCTCGAAACTACGTTGCACCAAACCGGTGAAGAAACCCTTGAGGGCACCATAAAGATTCGGGTTATGCCGTCCTTTGCCACCAAATGGCTGCTTCCCCGATTGCATCAGTTTTATGAGCAGTACCCTATCAGCCTGGAAATTGATGCCGATATGACGCCCGCCAATTTTAAATCTGACGCGGTCGATATCGCCATCACTCCTTTTTGGGTTGATGATAAAAATCTAATTCAACGGCATCTGTTCAACGATGTGATCTATCCCGTGATCAGCCCGGATTTGTTGAAAACACGGCATCTGCGCAGTTACAGCGAACTCTGTGGTTTGCGCTTACTGCATGATTCCATGCCGCAAAATGCCTATAGCACCCATTGGCGCTCCTATTTTGCCCGCCTCGGGCTCTATGACCTGAATGTCGAGGCGGGAACCGGATTTTCCCGCGCCGACCTCGTACTTCAGGCCGCCTGCGCCGGCCAAGGAATCGCCTTAAGCCGTCACTCTTTGTGTGCGACGGAAGTGAGCAATGGCGCACTGATTCGCCCTTTTACCGATATCGTCGAAGACGGACAGGTGTGGTTAACCTGCCCGCGTAATAATGAGAAACGGCCACGCGTTCAGGCGTTGATTAACTGGCTGACAGAAGAAACCGCACGTCATATTGCAGAGCGAACGCAAATTCTCAGTGAATATACGCTGCATAAGGCCGGCTAATGACGGCAAATTAATAATCTCCGTTTGTAGCAAGATATCATTTTCCAGATGATGGCATCACGCCATTATCAACGACGGAGTTTATTATGAGCATGCCAGATATTATTGAATTAGCTAATGGGCAAAAAGTTAAAGGAACGTTCAGCTCCCATGAAATGCAGCGCCGACTGTCGGGATTACGCGCCACCATGGAAGCAGACAGCATTGATGCAGTTATTTTAACCTCGATTCATAATATTAATTACTACGGCGATTTTTTATATTGTAGTTTTGGTCGCCAGTATGCCCTGGTGGTGACACCGAGCCAGTCATTTTTAATTACCACCAATATCGATGGAGGTCAGGGATGGCGCCGCAGCTACGGTGCAAATATCGTTTACACGGACTGGCAGCGCGATAATTATTACCGTGCAGTACGTAAAGTGGTTCCTGATAATAGCCGGCGGATTGCACTGGAGGGCGATCATGTAACGATCGAACAGCGCGCTAAATTTTGCTATTACCTTTCTCAGACACAGTTTATTGATATTGCACCGGCGACGATGCGTATGCGCATGATTAAGTCTGCCGAAGAGATTGCGCTGATTAAAATTGGTGCTCAGGTCGCCGACCTCGGCGGCGCGGCATGCGTCGCAGCGATTGCCGAAGATGTTCCGGAGTATGACGTTGCCCTGGCAGCCACCTCGGCGATGACCCGGGAAATTGCGAAACGCTTGCCGCATGTTGAATTGCGCGATACCTGGACGTGGTTTCAGTCTGGCCTGAATACCGACGGTGCTCACCATCCGGTGACGACCCGTCGCCTCAAGCAAGGGGATATTTTATCACTGAACTGTTTTCCCATGATTGCCGGCTACTATACCGCGCTGGAGCGTACGCTGTTCCTCGGTCAGCCTAGCGATGAGCAATTGCGTCATTGGGAGATCAACTGTGAGGTGCACCGCCGTGGGCAGGCGCTCATCCGCCCTGGCGCCCGTTGTTGCGATATCGCCGCCTCGCTTAATGAAATTTATCGCGAGCATGACCTGCTGCAGTATCGGACTTTTGGCTATGGTCACTCCTTCGGCGTACTGAGCCACTATTATGGCCGCGAAGCCGGTTTAGAATTACGCGAGGATATTGAAACCGTTTTAGCGCCGGGAATGGTAGTCTCAATGGAACCGATGATAATGCTGCCAGAGAACATGCCGGGACACGGCGGTTATCGCGAACACGATATCCTGGTTGTCACCGAAAATGCAGCAGAGAACATTACCCATTTCCCTTATGGTCCTGAGCATAACATTATAGAAAAATAGCAGATAAGCATGCCTAATGTAGAATGCATCAATATATCAGCACCTTCTGGTGCTGATTATTTTGGCCGGCTTTGTAATATGTGTGTCATGATCTAAATTCAACAGGAAATAATGTGATGCTCTATCTTCCTCAGATCAGTTCAGTGGCAATGACTCTAAATCATTGATAGTGGTTTATTGTCATGTAGAACTCAATGTGACCTACGCAGCGTTTATTAACATACACCAATATTAGTAATGTATTCATAAGCCACATGAGGTCATCCCCATGAAGAAGCGATTTTCCGATGAACAGATCATCAGTATTCTCCGTTAGGCAGAAGCCGGGGTTTCGGCCCGGGAACTCTGCCGCAAGCATGCTATTTCAGACGCCACTTTTACTCCTGTCGCAAGAGGTTCGGCGGCATGGAAGTAGCCGAAGTGAAGCGGCTCAAGTCGCTTGAAGAGGAGAACGCTCGGCTCAAGAAGCTGCTTGTCGAAGCAAGGCTGGATAAGGAGGCGCTTCAGGTGGCTCTGGGCCGAAAGTTCTGAGGTCAGACCAAAAGTGGAAAGCCGTGGAGGTCATGTGTGAGTCAATGGGTCTGTCGCAACGCCGTGCCTGAAGTCTGGCCGGTCTGTCACTTTCAACCTGCCGTTATTCGGCCCAGCGTCCGGCTGCTGACCCGCAACTGTCTCTACGGATCACAGAGGTGGCAATTGAATGCCGGCGATTTGGTTACCGGCGCATTTTGCAGTTATTGCGCCGGGAGTGCCTTCATGACAACCACAAGCGGGTTTACCGCATCTATCTGTTATCAACGGTGCAAAACTGATCCACCGCAGCGATTAAAAATTGATCCAGGGGTTAATCTGCTCCTCTGAATACAGGGGAGCTTTTGATCACTTTTGAGATTCGTATGGAAATTAAAGTCCTACACAAGCGGGGAATGAGTATCCGGGCCATCACCACTGCTCGATGAATACCGTGATTACATCTCTAAGCGGATTAGCGATGCGCATCCCTACAAAATCCCGGCGACCGTTATTGCCAGAGAAATCATGGAGCTGGGCTATCGTGGAGGGCTCACTATCCTGAGAGAGTTCATCCGTTCGCAGGCCCTCCCCGACAGGCAGAACCGGTCGTTCGCTTCGAAACTGAGCCCGGGCGGCAGATGCAGGTTGACTGGAGGACCATGAGAAACGGCAAGTCCCCTCTGCATGTGTTCGTCGCTGTTCTGGGGTACAAGCACTTTATAAAGATATTAAATCCTCCTGAAAGCTTGAATTATTTTGTTTATATGCGGTCATGGCCTAATAGTTAGGCCCTACAACCACGTTTAATTACTGGCGTCCTGGTGAAGACCGCTGCGTGCTAGGAGCGGACGTTACCGCCAATTGAGTTGACTTGTACGCAGAGTGCTGTAGAGGTCTGGTCCTTTTCATTTCATAAAATGTCCCGGGCACCGGCAGGTCTATATGTTTCTGAACAGTGTTATATTTTTCTGATCTGATGAAGGCGAGAGACCGAAATGGCGTCCATATTCCCGACTGAATTGCGTATGGTTTTGGTAGCCGACAGCATGTGCTATGGCCGTGATGCTGTCGCCAGTTGTGGCTAACTTCAACCTTGCCTGCATCAGGCGAAGACGTTTTTGGTACTGGACAGGGCTGAGCGCGGTGATCGCCTGAAAGTGGCGATGAAATGCGGAAACGCTTAATGCCGCCATGGCGGCCAGCTCTTCTACCCGCACGGTTCGCATATAGTGTTGTTTCAGCCAGTTAATCACCTTATAGATGCGGGCAAGATGCGATTCCGGCGTGGCAATATCACGCAGCATCCAGACCTGCGGCCCCTGAAGAACCCGGAATAAAATCTCTCGTTCATACGCTGGGGCTAGAGCAAATATTTCCTCTGGCTTGTTGAACAGTCGCAGCATTCTCAGCCAGGCATCGAGCAATTCGGACGTAACCGGGGCGACAGAAAATCCGGCGTTATAAAGATGCATTTTACCTGAACCCGGCATGCCATCCAGTAATTCAGCAATAATCTCAGGCTTCGGTGTCAGACTCACCGCAAGATAGGGCGCCCCGGTTCGCTCATCGGCAAAGACCTTGCCGACGGCGGGCAGATCCACCGACATCACCAAGTAGGTGGCAGGATTATATTGCCAGGTTTTATCTCCCACAGTCATGCCCTTGGAGCCAGTGAGTATCAGATTAATCATCGGCTCATAGGCAGCAGTAAGCCGGTGCTCAGGAATTTCTCCCTGTACCATCGCGACGCGCGGTATGGCGGTTTCGGTGATTTTATTCCCGGCTTTTGAAGCCAACAGGCGCATTTCAGCTAATTTTTTTTCCATCCTGATTAAATAACACGGCATGGGATCGGCGACAAGATTAAAGCAGGATTAGGCAAGTATCAGAGAGGGTTATAGGAGCTAGGGGCCGACGCAATGCGTAACCTTGAATAGGTTATTATTTCTGTCAGGAGTTTTTATGGAGCATGTTCTGATTACCGGTGGAAGCCGAGGCATTGGGGCCAGCACGGCGATTGAGTGTGCGCGTCGAGGATTTGGCGTCATCCTTACCTTGAACAGCAAGCCGGAAGCCGCCAGCCAGGTGGTTGAGCGTATTCAGGCCGACGGGAGGCATGCGTTAGCGTTGCAGTTAAACGTAGAAGATGCCAGCAGCTTTCCTCAGTTTCGTTCTGTTCTCGAGGGCGCAATGGAATCACACTGGGGAACCAGAGAACTTCACGGGCTGGTAAACAATGCAGGGTATGGTCTTTATAATCCCATAGAGACAGTCACTGAAGCACAGTCCGACAGCTTAATGAACGTCCATTTGAAAGGGCCTTTCTTCCTTACCCAGACGCTGCTACCACTTCTACAACCGAATGCCGCAATTGTTAATCTCACCAGCGCCACCACCCGCGTGGCAACCGCCGGTGTAGCGCCCTATGTAACATTCAAGGGTGGCCTTGAGGATATGGCGAAAGAGTTTGGTGAAAGGAAGATCCGGATCAATGCCGTGTCACCCGGTCCAATTCGTACTGAGCTGGTTGGCGGTTTAAGTGATGAATTCGAAGCATTGCTGGCCGGGCAAACAGTCCTTGGCCGAATTGGCGAGCCTGACGAAGTTGCCCGTGTTATCGCCGGTTTACTGTCTGCCGACTATGGCTGGATTAATGCCCAGACGATAGAAGTCGCGGGTGGTTATAATATCTAATCACGGAGCTTTTATGCTGGATCATATATGTATTACCGTAAGCGATACTGAGCGTTCAATCGTTTTTTATGAGCGTGTTCTGCCCCTTCTCGGCATCACCAATCGTCACGATTATGACGGCAGCAATGGCCCATCAGGCCATCCTGACCTCAAGGGATTTGGTGCTAATGGACGCGTATTTTTCTGGCTAAGATCGGGCACGCCTTCTCCTCAGACCGTGCATATCGGGTTTGTGGCAGATTCCGAAATCATGGTCAAACAGGCTTATGCTGAGGCCATCGCCACGGGTGCTACGGAGATTCACTCGCCAGGGGCGCAACTGCATTATGATCCGCGCTATTACGCCGCTCAGGTCAGAGATCCGGATGGATACAGTCTGGAGTTTGTCTATAAAAGCTGGCAGCACGGACGCTGAAAACATGCTGCTGCAAGGTCAGAGCTGGGGGGTGATCCTGGCAATGCCCAATCTGATTCCTCTTTAATGATGCGATACCTTAATGAAAAAAGTCATGATTTACGGTGCGTCAGGCTATACCGGGGCGATGATTGGACGTCACGCGCTGGAAGCTGCGCCGGCAGATAATCGTTGCTGGTCGCGATCGGGAAAAACTGGCAGCTAACGCTTTGAAAATTGATGTCGATTTTCGGGCTTTCAGCCTGGATGATCCCGACACAATTGATAAGAGAATATACAAAACCCGGGATCTGGCCCGGGCGGATATCTTCGATTAAATTGAAGTGTTCTACAACCGGGCCCGTCGCCACAGTCACCTCGGCGGCGCCAGTCCGGAGGCCTTCGAACAGGCCTCATCGTGAGGACAGAATTTGTCTACGGGCGTGGGGGCAGTCCAAAATACGCTGATCCCGCCACCCGAGTTCTTCCATGAAGCAGATGACCTTCGCCGACGCCGAGTATGCCGGCAAGGGCAAGCAGACCCGCAAGGAACTGTTCCTGATCGAGATGGATCAGGTGGTGCCGTGAAAAGGGCTGATTGCCCTGATCGAACCGCATTATCCGAAAGGCGAAGGTGGTCGCCCGGCGTATCCCTTGATGGCGATGCTGCGTATCCATCTGATGCAGAACTGGTTCGGCTACAGCGATCCGGCCATGGAAGAAGCGCTGTACGAGACGACCATCCTACGTCAGTTCGCCGGGCTGAGCCTGGAGCGTATTCCTGACGAAACTACCATCCTCAACTTCCGTCGTCTGCTGGAGAAACATGAACTGGCAGCCGGCATCCTCTGTGTGATCAATGGCTACCTGGGGGATCGCGGTCTGTCGCTGCGCCAGGGCACTATCGCCGATGCCACGCTGATCCACGCGCCCAATTCAACCAAGAACCAGGACGGCAAGCGCGACCCGGAAATGCACCAGACCAAGAAGGGGAACCAGTATTACTTTGGCATGAAGGCGCACATCGGCGTTGATGATGAATCGGGGCTGGTACACAGCGTGGTGGGCACGGCAGCCACCGTGGCGGATGTCACCCAGGTCGACAAACTGCTGCACGGCGACGAGAACGTCGTCTGCGCCGATGACGGCTACACAGGCGTCGAAAAGCGCTCCGAGCATGCCGACCGAGAAGTGATCTGGCAGGTCGCAGCACGCCGCAGCACCTACAAGATGCTCGATAAACGCAGCGCCCTGTACAAAGCCAAGCGCAAGATCGAGAAGGCCAAGGCGCAAGTGCGAGCGAAGGTAGAGCCCCCGTTTCGCGTGATCAAGCGGCAGTTCGGCTACACCAAGGTACGTTTCCGAGGGCTGGTGAGGAACACTGCACAACTGGTGACGCTGTTTGCCCTGTCGAACCTATGGATGGCCCGCCGACATTTGCTGGCAAGCGCAGGAGAGGTGCGCCTGTAATGCGGAAAATGGCCGTCGCAAGGTGCTCGCGACGGCTGAAAGCACCGAAATGAGCGGGTGATCCGATCGTTTTTGATCGGTTCACCGCTTTCAAAATCAGCAGTGGCTGAAGTCAGCCGGAAATACAGGGCTACTTCAGACCATCCCTAGCTAGGGCTCGTAGTTCGGCGCAAGGCTGAAGTCGCTTGGCTGCTTCGCTGTGCAGATCCATGACCCACTTTCCATCAAACTCCCGGTTGTAGTTCCACAAGCATCTCGCGAGTCTTGCCGGCCCGCTCCACTAACAAGACCACAACATCTCCAACGTTCTTGTCGTCTAGCCGGGCCTGTAATGTGGTGACGTCGTCGACGGCGATACCGTCGATGCTGATAACGCGATCGCCGGGCACGATGCCGCCTGCGGTGACCTCGACGCCGACGAGCCCGGCCCTGTGCGCCGCCGAGCCCGGCGTCACGCGCAATACGAATACGCCCTTACTGCCGGTCAGCGCCTGCAGACGCGCGTTGAGCTGCTCATCCACCTCGATGCCCAGCGCCGGACGGATGTACTTGCCGGTCTTTATGAGTTGCGGCACCACGCGCATGACGGTATCGACCGGCACCGCAAAGCCTATGCCGGCCGAGGCGCCAGACGGACTGTAGATGGCGGTATTGATTCCGATCAGCCGCCCAGCCGAATCGAGCAGCGGGCCACCGGAATTGCCGGGGTTGATGGCGGCGTCGGTCTGGATCAGGTGATCGATGGCCGGGCCGCCCGCTTCTCCCGGCAACGAGCGGTCGAGCGCGGAGACGATACCAGTGGTGAGCGTCCAGTCCAGGCCGAAGGGGTTGCCGATAGCGAACACCTTCTGACCCACCTTGAGGTCGGCACTGGTGCCGACCGGCACGGCCGGCGGGCGCTTGAAACCGACGCCGATCTTGAGCACGGCGATGTCGTGCGCGGGGCTCGTCCCCACCAGAGCGGCCTGGTAGTCGCGGCCGTCGGCCAGTTTGACGGTGGCTTCGGACGCGCCCTGGATGACGTGGAAGTTGGTGACGACGTGGCCGGCGTCGTCCCAGATGAAGCCCGAGCCAGTGCCGCGCGGCACGGAGAACACGTTGCGCGTCCAGACATCGCGTACTAATTGCGCGGTGGTGATGTAGACCACCGAGGCGCGCGATTTTTCGAACAGTTCGATGGTGGTTTTCTCGTCCGCCGCCAGATCGCCACGCGCCATCACGGTGCGTTCTGCTGCCTCGCGCGGACTGAACCATGCCTCGATGGCGGGCAGAAATTGCCACAGCAGCATGAGCGCGGCAATGCAGGCGGTGATGAAGAGCCCGCGCCGGACGAAGCGGTCCGGCGCGGGGCGTTGGTACGGGTCGAGATAGGCCATGAGACGTCTCCTGTTGATGGGCAATCAGCGCCACAACCCGCTCGGGCGCCAGCGCGGTGGGCGCGTCGCCAAAGCGGATTCCGGCAAAAAATGGGGCGCGCGGAGTGGCAACGCTGATGCTGGCCCAGGCGCCAACGTCAGCAGGCGTGCGATGCGCTCTTGCGTTGCCGGACGCGTGCGCAAGCAGGAGGGCTCGGGATTGCCCCATCCCGGCCATAGCCAGGCACGCCAGGAGCGGCTGACCCGCTCGATTTTCGCCAGCGCGGACGCCAGCCCCTGCGGGTCGCCAGTCAGTTCCGCCGCAAGGCGGTCAGCGTCGAACTCACGCACGCGAGACAAGCCGAGCTGTGCGAGCAGGGCCAGCTGGGGCGATGCGGCCAATAACAATAGACCAGGCCAATAGACCTCCGCCGCGCCAACCAGCTGCGCGGGCAGGCTGAGCAGGATCGCGATCTGTCCCATCAGGGCCAGTAGGCTCGTGAGGCGACTGTCGGAATCCGCCAGCCCCATGACACGCAGATCCTCATTAGCGATGTGCGCGACCTCGTGCACGAGCACACCCGCCAGCTCGCGTGGGCTCAGGCTGCGCAGCAGGCAGGCCATCGGTGAGGGCGATCGATGCCTCCTGCTTCGATCCGGTGGCGAAGGCGTTGACGACGGCACTGGGCACATAGTGCGGCACCGGCGTGGCGGGCAAACCGGCACGGGCGGGCAGCTCGCGCAACAGGGCCCACATCTTGTGGGCTTCTTGCGGGTGCAAGGCCCGTACGCGGTACAGGCGCAAGCTCAGCGCCGACGCGGCTACCGGTTCCAGCAGCAACGCACCTGCAACGGCAAACAGCGCTAGCCACAGGCAGCCTTCCCCAAACGGCAGTCTCCCTGCTGCGGCTGCGATCCCGACCATGGTCAGGACCAACAGCCCGGTCTGCAGGCGGTTGAGCCAGCGGTGTTGCAAGAGCGCCGTGCGCGGATCACTGGGATGATGACGGGTCATGCTCAGAGGTCTCGGCGGCGCGGTCGCCGCGCTTGCGCAGCAGCCAGTAGGTCGCACCCAGAGCCAGCGTGGCGCTTGCCAGCGCGGCTATCTTTGCGGGGCTCGCGTCGGAGTCGAGGATCACGAACTTGCGGGAGAGTGCGATCAGCGCGATCAGGACCACCGTCTTGACCTGGATGATGCTGTCCCGACGCAGCGCCACGCGCACGATGGAATGCTTGAACTCCATCGCGATCAAGAGCGTCATGATCATGCCGAACACGCTCTGGAATACCTCGTGGTCCAGGGGATTGAAGGCATCTAGAACCAGCAGCGTGAAGACGATGGAGATGAGCTGGAACAGCGACACCACGATGATGACAGCGATCACCGCCGACAGCACGAGCGCGACGACCTGCTCGAAGCGCTCGTAAAAACTCATGATGGCCAATTGGTCACGTAAGACCTGAAATGGGTTAAGGCGTGTTGATTTCATGACGATGAACTCCCTGGAAAACGGCTGCTGTCGAGACGGCGGCGCATTGCGCTGATGTGTCCTTCAATCAGCTCGGTCGACATGCCAAGCGTCGACATCACCTGTTCCGCCAGCCCAATAGCTGCGGCAAAGGATTGCTGATACACGCGCACGTTGGGCATGGCGCGAAATGCATCGGCCGCGGTCGTACTTCTGCATGACACCCACAAGGTCAGCGCCGGACGGCGCTCGGCAATCGCCTGGGCGATGCGCAACGCTTGCTGGGCATGGGCGAACGTCAGCACCACCAAGTGCGCATGCGTCAAGCCGGCAGCCAGCAAGGTATCGGGCCGACTGGCATCGCCATGGAACACCGGCGCGCCGGCGGCACGCGCGGCCTCGACCTTCTGCGCATCCGCCTCCAGCAGCAGATGCGCCACGCCGGCGTGGCGAAGAATCTCGCTGACTGTCAGGCCAAGCTCGCCCGCGCCGCAAACGATGACATGGTCTCGATATCGCGTCGTCTGCGCGGCGATCTCGACTTCTTCAGCCTGGGGTGGCTGAATGACGCCGCCGGTGCGGCTCAAGAACCGGGCAAGTACATCGTGATGGCGGATCAGTAGCGGTGCCAGGGCCATGCTGAGCACCAGCGCGACCAGCATGGGTTGGACGACGGTCGCGGGGATCAGATGCTGCTGCAAGACCGTGCCCAACAACAGCAGGGCGAACTCGCCGCCGTGCCCCAACGCTATGCCCGTGCGCCAGGCATCGAGGGCGGACAGGCGCGTCGCCCGCAAGGCCAGCGTATTGAGCAGGATCTTGACCGGTACCAGCACCACCAGCCACGCCAGCACCGCCAGCGGTGCCGAAAGAATCTGTGCTGCGTCCAGTTGCAGGCCGATGGTCACGAAGAACACGCCCGACAACACATCGCGAAACGGCCTGAGGTGGCTTTCCATGTGGTGCCGGAAGTCGCTCTCGCCCAGCACCATCCCGGCGAGGAAGGCCCCCAGGGCGGCGGATACGCCGACCGCGTGCGCAGCGGCGGCGGCAGCCACCACCACGCACAAGGAGACGAGCACGAACGATTCCTCGTGGCCCCGCCGCGCCACCCAGCCCAGCAGGCCATGCAACAGACGGCGCGAGGCGAGGGCCGCTGCCGCGAACAGCAGCAGCACACCGAATACTTCGAGCAGCACATGCTCGATCTTCGGCGACTCGCCGCGCGCCCAGATCGCCAGCAAGGCCAGCAGGGGCACGCTGGCCAGGTCCTGAAAGACCAGCACGGCGATGGCACTGCGTCCGTGGCGGGTGGTGAGCTCGCCTTGGTCGGCCAGTTGTCGGCTGACCAGCGCCGTGGACGACATGGCCGCCGCAGTGCCGAGCAGCGCGGCGCTCTGGCCGGGCTGCCCCAGCCACATCAATAGCAGGATCAGCGGCGGGGCCACGGCGATCATCTGCAGAGCGCCCGCCATCAGCACCGTCCTGCGGGCGAGCCAGAAGTCTCCGAGGGAGAATTCCAGTCCGACCATGAACAACAGCAGCGCCACGCCCAGCTCGGACAGAAAGCTCAGCGTCTCCCCCGGCGCGATCACGCCGATGACTGAGGGGCCCAGTACAACGCCGACAGAGAGATACCCCAGCAAGGCGGGCACTCTGAACGCCGCCGTCGCCATCGCCGCCAGGCTGCAAGCTGCCAGCAGGATTAGTGTAGTGCCGAGCAAGCCCTGCATCGGTCAGCGTCCCACTTGCGTCGACGTCCAGCGCACGATGTCCTGCGCGCCCATCACGCCGGCCTGACGGGCGATCTCCCGCCCACCCTGGAACAGGGCAAGCGTCGGGATGCTGCGGATACCGAACTGCGTGGCCAGGTGGGGCTCAGCCTCGGTATTCACCTTCGCCAGCCGGATCCTCGGTTCGAGCTGGTGCGCCGCTTGCTGGAACTGTGGCGCCATCATCTTGCACGGCCCGCACCATGGCGCCCAGAAATCGACCAGCAGCGGCAGATCGCTGCGCTCCACGTGGCGCGAGAACGTCGCCGTGGTCAACTCGATGGGCTCGCCCGTGAACAAGGGCTGCTGGCAGCGGCCACAGTTGGGATGTTCCGATAGCTTCGCAGTCGGTACGCGGTTGATGGACTGGCAATGCGGGCAGACAAGGTGAAGATCATTCTTCATGGTTCGCCTCCTTGGACCACAGTGAGGCTGCCTCGTTTCGGGTCACAGACAATGCCGACCAATCAACGCCTTGGAGCCAATCGTTCCCGTTTTTGCTTACTCCGGCCTCTTCCAGATGAGCAGCGATGAATGCTTCGGCCTGCATGAGCCACCTTCGGACAGCATCTTCCTTACTAGGAATCAGCAGGATTTCAGAGACGCTGCTGGCATTCAGCCCGTCCACACGGATAAGCAGAAAAATGCGCCGCCACAAACGCGGCATGTCCTTCAGCAGGTCAAATGCAAAAGCGAACTCGCTCGACCGATCAATCAGCTCCTCCTGTTCCGCGATCGTTGCGACATCGGGATGCTGACTGCCAGCGAAAATATCGGCCAGCTTGAGTGTGTCATCGTGCTGATAAAATTCGAAGATTTCCTCTTCCACCATGGCCTCGGCCACGTCTTGGGCATCCGGTTCGACCGGCGCGTCCAGAGAAACGGATTCGCCAAATTGCCGGCTGCTTGCCACTTCGTTATCCAGGACGGCGAACAGATGCTTCAAAAGACCGGTGTAAGCCTCTTTTTCCCCCGGCACGGATTGCCATTCCACCTTAGCTCGGACAATCGCTTCATCCACCACGTCGCGCAGCGTCGGATAATCGCGCGGTAAATCGCCGACGGCCCGCAGATAAGCCAGCTCACGCCTTGCGACAGCCTCAAGTTTCGACAGTAGAGGCATTCGGGTCACCTCGGCCTCATGGGCGGCTGATGCGGGTTTTGCGGCAATCCGCACCTTGAGCTCGCGCAAGCGCTCGCGTCGTGCTTTGCGCTTGATTTGATCCTGAGCATGCAGTCGGTCAAAATGCTTCTTGGCCTGACGGAACAACGACTGTGCGAGCATCTGCGCGAGGGGCGTCAGCTCGTTATGTGATGCAGTAACGCTGACAATCTTTTTGCCGGGCAGGTGCATATAGCCACTGGCCAGAAATTGCCGCTTGATCTTGTCGCGATCAAGGACGATTTGAAGTCGCGCTGAATCTTTAGTGTGTTTGTCGAGCAATGGCTTGAGGGCGTGCTCGATCACATTTCCCAAAGCTCTCTGCCAAGGTTCATGAAACTCTTTGTCGATAGCTCGATAGCTATATTGTATCTGCATGTATGACTCCTTCGATGTCATTTCTATGGAGGCATGAATCGAGGATGCTCATATCCATAGATTTTGGTTTGGCACGCTCTTACCCCAGGCGCGTTTTGCGAAGACTCCAACTCAAGAACAAAAGCGTGACGCCATAGACTGCCGCATGGAAACCCAACAGCCAGCCTGCGGCCACGAATGACTCGACCGGACGGGTAAAAAATATCCACAAGACGATAGCACCAAGGATAATCGAGAGCAGTCCACTGAGGGCAAGCCAGATTTCACCCTTGATTTCCCGACGCAGCCGAACGGCGGCGGATATCTCCAGCACACCGGTGAAAATCGCCCAGAAGCCCACGCTAGCCCATAAAAAAGAAGCCAAGACTATCGTGGCGACCCAAGGAGCAACCAGGACGACGACGCCCGTAAGTATGCCGACAATGCCGCTGAACAGCAGCCAGCCCCAGCGCTCTTTTTTCTGGATATGGCGCACCGCTGCAAACAAGTTGAACGCGCCATTGACCAAGGAAAATGCGCCGAACATGATGGTCATGGCCAACAGAGCCGATTGTGGCATCCAGAACGCGAGGGCTGCAAAAATCAATGCCAAGACACCGCGCAGCACAAAAAGCCACCAATTTTGGCTCAGCGAACACAGTGCTTTGGTGGGGTCATCCGCATTGGAATTGGCGATGGTGTCTGTGTTCATGCAATATCTCCTAAAGATCTATACAAAATAAAAAATCAAACACTCATGGGACAAGAGAGGGGGCGCTATGCGCCCCCTCTCCAGCGGTTTCAGAACAACTTGGACAGTTTTGCCTTGACTTCATCGAGCCAGCCTTTTCCGCAGCCTCCCCCTCCCGTCTTTTCCTTGATTTTCTTGAGTTCAGCGTACAGGGGCTCAAAGTCCTTCCTTTTTCCATAGCCCAGCAGTTCTGCCATTTCCAACTGCTGCCGGGCTTCGTTCAACAATGTCTCCAGGCGCTCATTGGATGCTTCGCTGCGCTGACCATCTTCTACCAGGGGCTCGGCGCGCTTCAGGAGCAGCTTCGCACGCAGGACGGGCAGCGGAAGCACGCTGCGCTCCTCGACCAGCGTGCTGAGCGCTGACTGCAGCGCGGCTTTGGCTTCTTCGATCTTGCCCTGATCGATCAGCGGCACGACTGCCTTCACGGCTGCGGGATAGGACGCCAAAGGGATGTTGGTGACCGTGATCACGATTTCACTGGCCAGCAAAGCCAGCACGTGGCGAGCCTGTTGCACCTCGCCATGTTTGAGGGCATCCAGCGCCTCGTCGGTCATCGCCTCAATGGTTTCCGTGTTGGCGAACAAGTCGTGCACGATGGTGCGCACATCAACGCCGGCCAGGGCGAGCGTGGGTTCGCGCGCGACGATCAGCTCCAGCTTTCCCGTCACTTCGGCCAGCGTTGCCAATGCGCGTGCAGTGTCCTTGCCGTCAAGTGCGGCCAGCGCTGATTTGGTCAGCGACAAGGCCGAGACTGCCTCATCGAGGACTTGTTTACGTTTGTCTGCCGCCTGCGAGTCCGTTTCTTTCTGAACCTCAGGCTGTACCTCCGTGACGACTTCAGGCTTGGACTCTGGACTGACAGGAAGGCTGCTTACCGCGGCCTGTTCGTTTATTCCTTCGTTCGTCGCATTGGGATTCGGTGTTTGCTCATTCATGGTGATATGCCTCGTATGAGATAGTGAAAATAGGCGAATCTATTGGGGCTGAATGCGAACATCGCGAGACTGACCGACAGAGCAGTCAGCCCCTTCATCACCTCAAAACAGCTTTTGGATGCGCGTCTTCAACTCGTCGAACCATCCCTTGCCGCTTTTGCCACCAGCCGACTTTTGCTCAATGGACTTCACCTGATCGAAGATGGGTTTGAAGTCCGCCTTCTTGCCATAACCCAGGATCTGCGCCATCTCGATCTCCGTGCGCACGGACGACAGCAAGGTGCTGAGCTCCTCGTTCTGCTTGGCATCGCGCCTGTCGGTCTCGGCCAGCTTTTCAGCTTTTGCCATCGCGGCTTCGGCCCGTAGCACGGGCAGAGGAAAGGCGACCGAGGTCACCACCAGCGTGTTCAGTGCTCGGGCGAGTTCCGCTTTGGCGTTGTCGATCTCGCCGCTGTCGATGAGCCGTACGGCCGACTTGATCGCTGCCGGGTACGTTGCCATCGGAAGGTTGTCGGTTTGGATTACGATTTCGCTGGCCAGATTGGCAACGATGGGCCGGGCCTTTTGCACCTCGCCATCACCCAACAACTCCCGAGACAACTTGACCGCTTTCTTTACCGATTCCACGTTGGCGTGGATATCGTGGGTGATGACGCGTACATCGACCGGCGCTAAAGCAAGTTTGGCGTCGCGTGCCAATACCAGTTCCAGCTTTCCGCTGGCCAGTTCCAGCGCAGCAAGCGCCTCCTTGGTCTTCTTTGCATCAAGGAGGGTCAAAGCCTCCTGGGTCTTGGTGAGCGCCGTGATGGCGTCTTGAGTGAGCTCGGCACGCTTTTTATCGGCTTCCCGGGCGGCCTTGTCATCTACCTGTGGCTGTGCCGCCTTGGATGCGGCAGAGGGTGCTGCAGCACCTGGGCTAGAACCTGCCGCCGATTGGGCCAGAGCCGGTCCGCTCAGTCCGACGACGACCGCCAGGGCAAGTGCGGAGAAGGTGTATTGTGGCTGTTTGATATTCATGATCTTAGGCTCTTGGTTGAAGTTAGTTGACTGAGATTTCAATCTGTTTCGGTTTGGCTTGCTCGGCCTTGACAAGCCGCACTTCCAGCACGCCGTCTTTCATGGAAGCCGTCACCTTGGTCGGATCAACGTTGTCAGGCAAGACAAAGCTGCGCACAAAGCGGCCATACGCACGTTCGATGCGGTGGAACTTCTTGCCCTGCTCCTCTTTTTCCAGTTTGCGCTCGCCGCTGATGGTGAGCACACCGTTTTCCGCGCTGACGCGCACGGCATCCTTGGGGACCTCCGGCAGATCCAGCTTGAGGAGGAATGCGTTCTCATCCTCGCTGATGTCCGCCATTGGTGCCCAGTCCGCCGTGGTCATGGCTTCGTTGCCGGTACGGGCGCCCTGTCGCTGGGGTATTCGTCCGAACATCGTCGCCAGGCGGTTTTGCAATTCATCCAGTTCCCGGAAGGGGTCCCACGGAGTCAATGCAGACATATCGGTTCTCCTTGAACAATGCCGACGAATTGGATGACGCACTGAACAGAGCCGTCGGTTTACTCTGAATGGCACCTACTACTGTTTTCAGTTCCGAACAAGTCCTTGAGTCAATTGACGGATATCGCTTTCGTCGAGCGTTTCCCGCGCCAGCAGCTCGCGCGCACAGCGCTCCAGCACCGCGCGGTTGATGTCGAGAATCCGGTAGGCGTGCTCGAACACGCCCATCACGATGTCGCGGATAGCCTGATCGATGCGCGCCTGGGTCGATTCGACCACCCGGCAACCGCCGTGGGCCAGTTCCGGTGTATCGACAAAGCGGGGCCGCTACGCCTCGAAGGCGATGTAGCCCAGGCCCTCGTCCATGCCAAAGCGGGTGATCATGTCGCGGGCGATGTCGGTGGCTCGCGCCAGATCGTCCGCCGCCCCGGTAGACAACTCGCCGAACACCAGCTTTTCGGCGGCACGCCCGCCCAGCAGTACGACGATCTTGTGCTCGAGATCGGTACGCGTCATCAGGAAGCGGTCTTCGGTGGGGCGCTGCAAGGTGTAGCCCAGCGCGCCGATGCCGCGCGGGATGATCGAGATCTTGTGTACGGGGTCGGTTTCGGGCAGCGCCAGCGCCACCAGCGCATGGCCCATCTCGTGATGGGCCACGGTTTCCCGCTCCTTGGGATTGAGCACGCGGCTCTTCTTTTCCAGGCCCGCCACGATGCGCTCGATGGTCGCGGTGAAGTCCTGCAATTCCACGGCGGACGCACGGCGTCTCCTCGCCGCCAGCGCCGCCTCGTTGACCAGATTGGCGAGGTCCGCGCCGGAAAAGCCCGTGGTCAGTGCGGCTACCTGTTCGAGGTCTACATCCTGGGCCAGCGTCACCTTCTTGACATGAACCTTCAGGATGTCCAGCCGCCCCTTCTTGTCGGGCCGGTCCACCAGCACCTGGCGGTCGAAGCGGCCGGCACGCAGCAGCGCCTGGTCGAGGATTTCGGGGCGGTTGGTGGCGGCGAGGATGATCAGCCCGACCGAGCTGTCGAAGCCGTCCATCTCCGTGAGCAGCTGGTTGAGGGTCTGCTCGCGCTCGTCGTGACCGCCGATGGGGCCGCCGACGCCGCGCGCGCGGCCCAGCGCATCGAGCTCGTCGATGAAGATGATGGCCGGCGCCTGCCCTCGGGCCTGCTCGAACAGGTCGCGCAGGTCGCGCACACGGGCCGCACCCACGCCGACGAACATCTCGACAAACTCTGATCCGGAGATGGAGAAGAAGGGCACCGCCGCCTCGCCGGCAACAGCCTTGGTCAGCAATGTCTTGCCGGTGCCCGGTGGGCCGACCAGCAACACGCCCTTGGGAATGCGCGCCCCGAGACGGCCATAGTCCTGCGGATTCTTCAGGAAATCGACGATCTCGACCAGCTCCGCCTTGGCCTCATCCCCCCCCGCCACATAGGCGAACGTCACACCGGTGTTCTTTTCCACGAACACCTTGACGCGGCTCTTACCGATGTTGAGAAACCCGCCCATGCCCTGCTTCTCGGCGAAGCGGCGGAACAGGAAGAACCAGACGCCAAAGAAGGATACCGCTGACAGGATCCACGACAGCACATCGCGCAGCCAGGTGCTCTCCAACACGCGGGCATAGGGCACGTCGTACTTCGACAGGCGATCGGCAAGATTGGGTTCGACCCTCGTTGCCACGATCGTCGTCTTGCCCCGGCTGTCCGGCGACTTCAGGCGCCCGGTCACCGTACGATCCGACACCAGCACTTCGGCCACGCGCCCCTCGTCCAGCGCCTTCTCGAACTCGCTGTAGGGCACCGGCTCGACGGTTTTCGCCGTCTGCCAGTAGCTCTGCAAACTCAGCAACAGCAGGAGGGCAACGATCCAGTAGCCGGTATTCCATTGATTCTTTTTTTCCATGGGCCTTGTTCCTCGAAAGTCGAGTTGCCAGAGGATCAGGTGAACAGACGGGCCGCACCGTCACGCAAACGGATGGCCAGCGAGCGGGAGGGCAGTGCCGCCGCTGATGAGCAGCCCCCACGGCGTGGCCGACCGCGGATCACGCTTGTAGACGACCGCGTGACCCGCTGGCACGACCGCCACCGCGATTGATGCCAGGGAGGCTGCCCATGCCAGGCCGATGGGGTCGGACACGGCAGCCTCGCCCGCCATCAAGATGCGTCGCTCGCCGACTTCTTCTTGCGCGAGCCTTTGCCAGCGTCGCCGTGCGGCGTCTCGGTCGCCTTCGCGACATCCGGCTGCTCCGGCTCGGCCGGGGTCTGCGGTAGCTCTTTGCGTTCGAACACCACGCGTTCGGCCTTGTCGTCCCAGCGTGCGCTGGCGTGATCGCCCTTGCCGATGCTGCCACCGAGCATCTCGCGCGCCAGCGCAGTTTCCAGCTCGCTGCGGATCAGGCGCTTGAGTTCACGCGCACCGAACTCGGGTTTGTAGCCTTCTTCCGCGAAATGGTCGATCAGCGTCTGATCGAAAGTGAGCGTCACGCCCTGGCTGGCGGCGCTGCGCGCCACGCGATCGAGCTGCAGGCCGACGATGTGGCGGATCTCCTCCTTGCCCAGCGCATGGAAGACGATGATCTCGTCGATGCGGTTGAGGAACTCGGGCCGGAAGTGGCCGCGCAGCACGTCCATGACCTCGGCCTTGGTCTTTTCGTACTCCTCGTCGGCCGCCCCACGCGCCTTCAGCCGTCGCTGGATGATGTCCGAACCCAGGTTGGACGTGGCGATGATGATGGTGTTGGTGAAATCCACCACCCGGCCCTTGCCATCGGTGAGGCGACCGTCGTCGAACACTTGCAGCAGGATGTTGTAGACGTCAGGGTGTGCCTTCTCGATCTCGTCGAGCAGCAGCACGCTGTAGGGCTTGCGCCGCACCTTCTCGGTGAGCTGACCGCCTTCGTCGTAACCGACATAGCCCGGAGGCGCGCCCACTAGCCGCGCCACGGTATGGCGTTCGCCATATTCCGACATGTCGATGCGCAACAGGGCGTGCTCATCGCCGTAGATCGATTCGGCCAATGCCTTGGCGAGCTCGGTCTTGCCCACCCCGGTCGGGCCCAGAAACAGGAAGGTAGCCACCGGTTTGCTGCCTTCGCGCAGGCCGGCGCGGGACAGCCGCACGGCATCGGCCACGGCACGGACCGCCTCGTCTTGTCCCACCAGGCGCTCGTGCAGCCGTTGTTCCAAGTGCAGCAGCTTTTCGCGCTCTTCCACCGTCAACTCGTTGACCGGGATGCCGGTCAGGCGCGAGACGATCTGCGCCACGTGTTCCGCCTTGACCTCGGCACTGCCGGAGGCCCGCTCCCGCTCCCAGTTCTCGACGAGCTTCTTGAGCTCGGCCTCCTTGGCTTCGATGCGCTTGCCGAGCTCGGCGGCCTGGTCGTACTGCTTGCGCGCGGCCACGTAATCCTGTTCACGCCGCAGCTGGTGCAGTTCGGACTCCAGCTCCTGCACGGCCACCGGCCGGGCCGTGGCCGACAGCTTGACGCGCGCGGCCGCCTGGTCGAGCAGGTCGATCGCCTTGTCCGGCAGGAAGCGCGCCGTGATGTAGCGGTCGGACAACTCGGCCGCCGCGATGATCGCGTCCTCGGAGATGCTGACCTTGTGGTGCGCCTCGAAGGTGTCGCGCAGGCCGCGCAGAATCATGATGGCCTGGGCCACCGTCGGCTCGGGCACCGTCACCGGCTGGAAGCGCCGCTCCAGTGCGGCATCCTTCTCGATGTATTTCTGGTACTCGTTCAGCGTCGTGGCGCCGATCAGGTTGAGTTCACCGCGCGCCATCATCGGTTTGAACACGTTGGCCACGTCCAGCCCGCCTTCGCCACCGCCCTGGCCGGCACCGACGATGGTGTGCACCTCGTCGATGAACAAAATCAGCTCGCCCTGGTGCTCGGTCACCTCCTTCAGCACCTTCTGCACGCGCTCCTCGAACTCGCCGCGATATTTGGCGCCGGCCACCATGGCGTTGATGTTGAGTTCCACCAGGCGCTTGTCGCGCAAGGTCTCGGGCACTTCACCCGCCACCATGCGCTGCGCCAGCCCTTCGACGATGGCGGTCTTGCCCACACCCGGCTCGCCGATCAGCACCGGGTTGTTCTTCTTGCGCCGGGCCAGCACCTCGATGGTTGTTTCGATCTCCTGCGCGCGGCCGATCACCGGGTCGAGCTTGCCGTCGCGCGCCATCTTGGTCAGGTCGCGCGAGTACTTGTCGAGTTCTGGCGTGTTGGTCGGCGTCTCAGCGCGTCCATCCTCGGCGCCCTTGCCGACCACCTTGCTGACCTGCTGGCGCAGCGCCTGCGGCGTCAGGCCGTAGCGGCGCAGCAGGTTGGCGGCCAGCCCTTCGCCTTCCTCGGCCAGACCGATCAGGAAATGCTCTGGACCGACATAAGAATGGCCGAGTTCATTGGAGGCCACGAAGGCGCGGCTGAGCGCATCCTTCACGCGCGGCGACACGCCGATCTCGCCCTCGAAGGGCTTGTCCCCGCGCTTGGCCTCAGACTCGATCTGCCGCTTGAGGTCATCGACCTTGATCTTGAACTGACCCAGGATGGTCTTGACCACGTCGCTGTCGGCCAGCGCCAGCAGCAGATGTTCGGTATCCACCTCGGAGCGGCCAAATTCGGCAGCGTGTTTGGCGGCCTCCTGCAACAAGGCTTCCGACTGTTCGCTGATGCGGCTGGCCAGCCCACTGCCGCGACGGCGCGGCGCACCCGAACCTGCGGCGGCGGGCTCGCCAAACGAGGCATCGACCACGTCATCGGTATCGGCGGCAACTGGCGTCGCGTCGTCGCCGATGCGGAAGAAGTCACTGCCGAGGAAGTCCTCGAACAGGCCGCTGCGCGAACCGAACAAGGCTTCCAGCGGCGAAACGGTGCGCTTTTGCTGGCGCACTAATTGCCGGTAATGGTCGTCGCACAACAGCATGGTGCTGTGACGACCGTTGAGATTGGCTTCCACCCGCACGGTGGCGGGTTGGCCGCAGACCTGGCATTGTTTTCTGGCCATGCTGATGCTCCTTAGAAGGTTGAAAAGGTTGAGGCGACGAGGCATCGCGAGCCGCGACACCTCGTCTCGGGCCGGGTTTTTCTTGTGACGAACGAGCCGGCGACGTCAGCCGTTGATCGGGATCGAGCGTCCCTGCTTCGGCGCGCTGACCTCGCGCTTGTCGATCGTGACCGTGAGCACCCCGTTCTTGAACGATGCCTTGATCGAATCCTGGTTGGCGTCGTCAGGCAGGTTCAAGGCACGCTGAAAGCTGCCGTAGGAGCGCTCCACACGGTGGAAGCCACCTTCCTTCTTCTCCTGTTCCTGGCGCTTCTCGCCACGCACCATCAGCACGTCGTTGTCGAGGGTGATCTGGATGTCCTTCTCCTCGACACCGGGCACTTCCAGGGCAATCTTGTACTGCTTGTCGGTTTCCTGGATGTCCAGGGCCGGCTTCAGCATGCCCGACCAATCGGATGGCCACTGCGGCATGTTCAACGCCGGAAAACCGAAGCCCCGGAATGCGTCATCGAACAGCCGGTCGATTTCCCGATGCAGTTGCAGGATCGGGCTGACTGGCCCGCTCGCCGCTGGCAGGTCATTGCGCTGCACCGGCAGGGAAGAGGCGGTCTTCTGCTCTTGCTGCTCGTTCTTGAACCAGTTCCAGGGAGCCAACTTCTTGAAATCGATGTCCATGTCATACCTCCAGAAAAATTGGAAAACGAGTTACTCAAGCCCTTTGCCTGCTGCGACGGGCAGTGCGCCCAGGCGACACGGGCTGCTCGGATGACTTCTGCTGTTCACGCTTGCGCATCACCTCCTTCTTTGCTCCGGCTCGGGTCTGATCATTGATGCACTGATCGATTTCACTTTGACGAAGCCGCCACGTCCCGCCCACCTTGAAAGCCGGAATTTCCCCGTGTGCGGCGAGCCGATAAAGCGTCCGCTTGCCGACTTTCAAGTACGCAGCCAATTCATCGAGCGTGAAAATCACCTGTAGGTGCGCTTTCATCTCACCCTCTCCAATCGCGTCGCTTTGCGGTTCCGGCCAAGGATATCCTTGCAATAATTTGTAATATTAGACCTACTATGAAAAACTTCAAGAGTCAAGAGTCAATGTGCAGCGTTCTCCCGCCCCATTGATGCAGGTCAACTGCTCAGGCAAGGCACAGGGGGGCGGCCTGATCAGGCAATGGACAGCGCCTGGCTCCTCAGCCTGCGTGTGCCACAGGCGCCTCGATCAAACACCGATCCTCACGTTGTAGCCGAGTGCCCGCAGCCCCTTGCTCGTCTGCATGTTCCTTGGCGGAAACTCGTCTGGGCGCGCCCAGACGACGATTTCCCCGAGGCTGCTCAGGCCAACGTGCGGAATTGCCCAGTCGTCGCTGCGGATCGCGTTCCAGAGTCGGGCCGAAACACTTCCGTTGCCCCAGACAACGTAGTTCAACAGTATCCGTCCGGCCAACACACCTTCCCGACACCGCCTCCGAAGGCCATGGCCCATCAAGCGGATTTTCCATGCGCCCTCAGCGCCGTACCTACAGCAAATCTTTCAAGGCTCAGGTCATTCAGGAGTGTTCTGAACCCGGTGCCTCCATCGCAAACATCGCCTTGGGCTACAGCCTCAATGCCAACCTCGACCACAAATGGATTCGGCTGCCTACCCACAAAACCACGGCTATCCAGCCAGCGTTCATCCCGTTGCCTTCTCAAATGCTCGGCGTGGGTTCGCATGCTCAAGCGCGCTGCTGCGATCATGAGTTTGATCCAGTCGGCCCGTAATAATGGGCACGATCCGTATGCCTATCTCAAGGATGTGCTGACACGGTTGCCGTCCCTGTAACAGCCTGAAGTTGACCTGGGTAATCAAATACCGGTGTAGTGATTAGGAAACAGGGCTCGGATAACATCATGGCGCAGGTCATTGAACCTACTAACGACGCCGGATATATGGTCGCAAACCGCATCGAACTAGTACTTGCATCACCCGGGGCGTCCATATATGGTCAACTAAAACTGGCCACCGCTTTAGAGTTTTTCCAGTATCGGTTTTCCGATTCGTTTGGGGGTAATCCACCGTTATAGTCATGCGACCTTAGCGAGCTGTAATACCCGACGATATAGTCTGTGATCGCATGAGCAGCTTCGCTAAAGTTTATATAACCTGTCACCGGCACCCACTCGTTTTTCAGACTACGGAAGAAGCGTTCCATCGGGCTGTTGTCCCAACAGTTTCCACGTCGGCTCATACTCTGCCCGATCCGGCAACTCCACAGTAACTGCCGGAACTGCCTGCTTGTATAGAGGCTACCCTGGTCACTATGGAACATCACTCCGGCTGGTTTACCGCGAGCTTCCCACGCCATTTCCAGCGCTTTGATGGTCAGCTTGCTGTCCGGCGAGAATGACATTGCCCAGCCCACCGGTTTCCTTGCGAACATATCGAGAACAACAGCGAGGTAAGGCCAACGTTTACCTGTCCAGAGTAGAGTAAGAGGCAGGGCGTAGTCGGACTATTTCCCTGCCTCTCCTCCCCGAACCGGACGTGCACCTTTCAGCGCATCCGGCTCTCCATTTAAATGCTGGCGAACGCCATTGCCACTTCTGTAA
>OJJG01000063.1_pt1 | contig 26884 bp, 32 predicted proteins | sample 1596291 | NCBI WGS metagenome assembly OJJG01 (sample SAMEA4350149, study PRJEB24818) | metagenome | biome: human; feature: gut; material: faeces | place: Denmark | collected 2013-09 | reverse complement strand
TCTGAGGCAGCACCTGGCACGGCTGGGACGGAAGTCGCTGTCGTTCTCAAAATCGGTGGAGCTGCATGACAAAGTCATCGGGCATTATCTGAACATAAAACACTATCAATAAGTTGGAGTCATTACCCGGTCGCTGATGAGTGGCCGGGATTCTCAACAGTAATGGAGTGGACATGATGGCAAAAATTCACGAGGTAAAGCTGCACGCAAAATATTTCGACCTTGTACTGGAAGGAAAGAAACGCGCAGAGTTTCGGAAAAATGACCGTAATTATGAGCGTGGGGACACGTTGATTTTGCATGAATGGGGGCAGGGTGTGTATACGGGGCGAAAGGTTGAAGCCCGGATAACAGATGTTACTGACCTGTCAGACTGGCTGGAAGATTATGTCTTGCTAAGTATTGATCTGCTTAATACAGGCGCATATGAGATTGTGAACTGGAAAGAACTTAGTGAGCGTGGGCTGGTATTCAGAATTAATCATGAAATTATGCATCAGCTCGGCCTTGCTGTTATGTATGAACCAGAGACAGGGATGTCTGGCGGGGCAATGGTTGCCACGGATGGAGCATGGAACTATTCAGATGAACAGATGGAGCGTGCACAGCAAAACGGGTGGCTTGGATAATGCACAGAATACCAGGCGAGATACCGCAGCATAAAACTAAAAATATCAAGCTGATGGCTATTGTTCAGCGTTTACAGCGGATTATGGTCAACGAAAATTTGACGCCCGATGAGCTGGTCGGGTGTGCCGAAATAGTCCGGGATAATTACGGGCGGTTTAACCATATCGGTAAGTCCAGAGTTACGCCACCACCACGCAGACGATAGAGAACGCCGCCAGTCATGAAACTTGTTTTCAGGGCTGACGGCGTTGAACAACGAGCGAAGCGAGGCGTTAGTTATGACTATGATGGATTTATTATATAAAATACATATGGTTATGTTATTTGGGTTACTTCGGTACTTTGTAAATAATTTGGGTTAATGATGATAAGAATTAAGAATATTAGTAGCATGGTATTGAGAGTATTATGTTGTGAACATAAAAGAGTGTATTTGCAGAAAAGCATCAGCTCACTTGGGGTAAAGTTATGCGTACATAAGGTGCAGGAGTTACATTCGAAGCACATTCTTATCATTTGCTAAAACGCTCGAGATTTTTGGAAGATGCCGTTATACTCTATCGGAGGATAAATCGGAGACAAAAATGGCTGTAAAAGTTGTTGATCTTTTTTGTGGTGCTGGCGGTCTTACACATGGCCTAAGACAGGCCGGATTAAATGTAGTCGCTGGTATTGATATAGAGAGTGCATGCAGGGTTGCTTATGAAAGCAATAATAGTGCGCTTTTTATTGAAAAAGATATTTCTCTGGTAACCAAAGACGAGCTTGAAGGTCTATTTGAAGGGGCACAAGTTAAGGTATTGGCGGGATGTGCACCGTGCCAACCCTTTTCTAGGTATACGCAGGGGCGTGATAAGAAAAATGACAAAAAATGGCCTCTTCTTTACGAATTTGAACGTTTAATTCGGGATGTTAATCCAGAGATTGTGACAATGGAAAATGTTCCTGATGTGACGAAGCATTCAGTTTACAGTGATTTCTATAATAGCTTAGAGTCATTAGGCTATTATGTTTGGGCAGGGACAGTTGAATGTGTAGATTATGGCATTCCACAAAATAGAGTAAGGCATGTATTATTAGCATCTAAATTTGCACCACTTTCCTTTGTAAGACCAAAAGTACAAAAAACGGTAACGGTGAAAGAATGCATTGGTGGATTACCTCCATTAGAGGCAGGCCAGACGGATCCAGTTGACCCTTTACATAAAGCAAGTAAATTAAGTGACATTAATCTTAAACGTATTGCTTGTTCAAAGCCTGGTGGAACGTGGCGAGATTGGCCGATAGAGTTGGTTGCGTCATGCCATATAAAGAAAAGTGGGCAAGGTTATGCCAGTGTCTATGGTCGTATGGACTGGGATAAACCAAGTCCTACCATCACCACGCTGTGTTATGGTTTTGGGAATGGCAGATTTGGCCACCCAGAGCAGAATCGTGCAATTTCTTTGAGAGAGGCAGCCCTGTTACAAACCTTTCCAAGTGATTACATTTTTACTGCACCTAATGAGAAGATCTCTATGAAGAACGTTGGCAGGATGATCGGTAATGCCGTGCCGGTAAAATTAGGGAAGGTTATAGGTGAGTCAATTATAACCCACCTAAAAGAGAATAATATAATTTAAGCCTGTAAACTTGATGATCGTATGTATAAGCGATCATCAAGATATTTTTGTATATTTTCTAGGATTTCTTCGAGGTAATAAAACACTTCATTTTTAAGAAGTTCAAGATTATCAATGGAAGTATCTTGGCCCTTGTTCAGAAAGGATTCTGAGCCATGCGCTAAAGCATTTCTGGCATTTTTTATATTTACTAAATTTCCACCATTATGAGTTTTTAAGCGATTTGTTTGAGAGGAAAATCCATATATATTAGCTACATCTCTAATTTTCTGTGCATCTACATTTCCAGAAAAAAGAGGGTTTTTATCTGCTTTGACTTGTTTTTTATGCTCCTCTAACCATTTTTTTAATACTAGTTTTGCAACATCGCCTTGTGAAAAATCCATGTCACTAACCATATGATGATCTAATTTTTTTAAGGCAAGTTTTGTTAAGCTTTCACATATCTTATCAATGCAAAGATCATTACATGAATTGAGTTCGTCATGTATATCTTCAATAGCATTAGATATAGTGGCTTCTATTAGGTTATACAATATAATAAACGCATTTGCTTTAAGTATATGCGTCATTTCGATATCAATGTTACGAAGTTTGTACTCATCAGAATCACGATCTTTATAAGAGAATGATGGCCTCTCATCAATAATGAATTTAACAAAATCAAAATATTTTTCTATATCTTCTTTTCTTTCAGAGAATAATATTTTGCTGTTCATGGTGACCACGGATAATTACTCCTCACTGTCATCTTGAACAGTATCTTGAGTCTGTACACCTAAAAGTTTATCTCTTACATATTCAATTCGTGCTTTAACTTTAGGTTTTGAGTTCGAGGCATCAGATCTAGTATGTTTAATGAACTCTACAGAGTTAAGCCATTCAGTTACTGGGGCTGGTGTTATGCTTGGATTAGTTTGTAAGGCTAAAGTTGAACCAACAGCCAGTGCTTCAAAACGTATTCTTGGTACAGTATTTGCCGTTTCGTTTTTTCTGAAACCATAGGGGAAATTCTGTTTTACAAATCTGCACATATCTTGAAATTGTTTAGCTAATTTGTTTTCTTGTTCAGCGGAAAATGTATTATTTCTATTATCAAGATATTGAGTTAGGAATGTGTCAACACTTTTTTCAAAGTGGAGATAGTTATCACAATATGCGAAATATCTAAGAACTAATTCAGGATATTCTCCTCGATTGATTCGAGCATCGTTTAGGGGACATATTTCTCTAAACAATGGAAGTTCAGACAGACTATTAATGAAATCCAGGAAAGGACCATCATTGCTGCCTTGTCGCTGCTCCATTGTTGTAAGTCTTATTCCGCCTGTATTTAATCTATCGAAAATCTCTCTCCTTGCTTCTTCATCACATAATTCAGTGAGTTCAATCATTCTAATAGTTTTCCTGTCGAATCTAAGCTTACGCGCAGGTGTGAAGTCAGAGTATTTGAATCCGTTAGCTGAAGTTAGTTTTTTTAATCCAGTAAGAGTAAATTTATCATTTAGGAAATGATAAAGTGTTCTAATCCTCTGGCTGCCATCAACGATTTCCAATCGTCCATCGTCATTTCCGATATCGGCGACAAATACATATGGAATAGGAATGTTTAGTAAAAGCGATTCAATGAATCTTGATTTTTGTATATTGTTCCAAACAAACTCCCTTTGATAGTCAGGAATATATAGCTCAGCTTGATCGGTTTCTAATCCTTTCTGAAACTTGTCAACAATAACACTAACAGGAAATTCTCTGATTTGGTGATCGGTTATTTTTTGCATGGATTTGATCTGGCTATCCAGTTCAATTTTATCTTCTTCTGTGATCACTTGTTCAGGCTGTCTTGGGACTCTTGCCATGTGGTTTCTCCTTATGCTTATTTGCAATAAGTTGCATTAGTTTGCATGTGTAATTTTATACTGATTTAATCCCACAAACTCTTTACATGCAAGGGGTTGAAGCTTAAATGCAACTGCATTAAAACCGTCCCATGAAGCGGGCGGGCGAGGCGGGGAAAGCACTGCGCGCTGGCGGTGGTGCTGATTTTATTTTTTCAGCGTCTGAGCGCGTCGTGATGGCGTTTAGATTGTTCGCCGGGGGCGTTGGTGTGTATGCGGGCTGTTTTGCGCGGTGGTGAGCGTGTGAGGGCGTGATGACGGGGTGTAAAAAAGCCGCCCGCAGGCGGCGATGTTCAGCCGTTGTCAGTGTCCAGTGAGTAGTTTTTAAAGCGGATGACCTCCTGACCGAGCCAGCCGTTTATTTCCCGAATCCTGTCCTGTAGCGGGATAAGCTCATTGCGGACAAAGACCTTTGCCACTTTCTCAATATCGCCCAGCGACCCGACGTTCTCCGGCTTGCCGCCCATCAACTGAAAGGGGATGCGGTGCGCGTCCAGCAGGTCAGCGGCGCTGGCTTTTTTGATATTAAAAAAATCGTCCTTCGTCGCCACTTCACTGAGGGGGATAATTTTAATGCCGTCGGCTTTCCCCTGCGGGGCATAGAGAAACAGATTTTTAAAGTTGTTGCGGCCTTTCGACTTCACCATGTTTTCGCGGAGCATTTCGATATCGTTGCGATCCTGCACGGCATCGGTGACGTACATGATGTATCCGGCATGTGCGCCGTTTTCGTAATACTTGCGGCGGAACAGCGTGGCCGACTCATTCAGCCAGGCAGAGTTAAGGGCGCTGAGATATTCCGGCAGGCCGTACAGCTCCTGATTAATATCCGGCTCCAGCAGGTGAAACACGGAGCCGGGCGCGAAAGGTGTCGGCTCATGGAAGGACGGCACCCACCAGTAAACATCCTCTTCCACGCCACGGCGGGTATATTTTGCCGGTGAGGTTTCCAGTCTGATGACCTTACCGGTGGTGCTGTAACGCTTTTCCAGAAACGCATTACCGAACACCAGAAAATCCAGCACAAAGCGGCTGAAATCCTGCTGAGAAAGCCACGGGTGTGGGATAAACGTTGAGGCCAGAATATTACGTTTGACGTAAATCGGTGAGCTGTGATGCACGGCAGCACGCAGGCTTTTTGCCAGACCGGTAAAGCTGACCGGTGGCTCATACCATCTGCCGTTACTGATGCACTCGACGTAATCCAGAATGTCACGGCGGTCGAGTACCGGCACCGGCTCACCAAAGGTGAATGCCTCCATTTTCGGGGCGCTGGCGGTCATTTTTTTTGCCGCAGGTTGCGGTGTTTTCCCTTTTTTCTTGCTCATCAGTAAAACTCCAGAATGGTGGATGTCAGCGGGGTGCTGATACCGGCGGTGAGTGGCTCATTTAACAGGGCGTGCATGGTCGCCCAGGCGAGGTCGGCGTGGCTGGCTTCCTCGCTGCGGCTGGCCTCATAGGTGGCGCTGCGTCCGCTGCTGGTCATGGTCTTGCGGATAGCCATAAACGAGCTGGTGATGTCGGTGGCGCTGACGTCATATTCCAGACAGCCACGGCGGATAACGTCTTTTGCCTTGAGCACCATTGCAGTTTTCATTTCCGGCGTGTAGCGGATATCGCGCGCGGCGGGATAGAACGAGCGCACGAGCTGGAACACGCCGACACCGAGGCCGGTGGCATCAATACCGATGTATTCAACGTTATATTTTTCGGTGAGTTTGCGGATGGATTCAGCCTGGGTGGCAAAGTCCATGCCTTTCCACTGGTGACGCTCAAGTATTCTGAATTTGCCACCGGCCACCACCGGCGGTGCCAGTACCACGCATCCGGCGCTGTCTCCACGGTGTGACGGGTCGTAACCAATCCATACCGGACGTGAGCCGAACGGATTGGCGGCAAACGGCGCATAGTCTTCCCATTCTTCCAGCGTGTCGACCATGCAGCGTTGCAGCTCCTCGAACGGGAACACCGATGCCTTGTCGTCAACAAATTCACACATGAACAGGTTTTTAAAATCGTCGGCGCTGTTTTCGCGTTTGAGCTGCTCAATGTCGAACAGCGTGCAGCCGCCTTTCAGGGCGTCCTCAATGGTGACAATCTGTCGCCACTGGCCGTCCGCACAGAGAAGCCCACCGGCAAGGGCGTTATGACTGACGTCGATTTCCACACGTTCGGCGGCGCTGGCGCGTCCCCGGTTAAACAGTTCACCCGACCAGAACGGGTAGGCGTCGTGCGCCAGCGTGGACGGGGTGGAGAAATAGGTCGAACGCAGGTGACTCTGTGAGGCCATACCTGATGCCACCTTACGCAGTACCTGAAAATTCGGGATCCAGAAAATCTCGTCGACGTACAGGTCGCCGTTATGGCTCTGCGCGGTGTTGGAGTTGGTGCCGAGAAAAATCAGTTTTGCGCCGTTATTGCCCAGGACAATCGGGTCACCGGTCAGGTCAACGTCAACCAGCCGGGCAAAGGCGATGATGTATTCGCGGAACACATACGCCTGCGTTTTACTGGCCGACAGAAAAATCTGGTTATGACCGGTTTTCAGGGCGCGCAGCAGCGCCTCGCGGGAAAAATAAAACGTCGCGCCAATCTGGCGGGATTTCAGGATATCGCGGATGCGGTGCTCAAGCCCGGCGCGATACCAGTGCAACTGATATTCGAAAGACTGCTCAAAGAAAATCTGCTCCAGCTTTTCGATGGCCTCGTCACTGAAAAAATTCTTTTTCGGTTTGCGACGCCCGCCTTTGTTGCGGTTAGCGACGTTCGGATTAAGGTCTGCCTCGTTGCCGGTCTGACTGTAACGGTTGACCCGTGCCAGCCGTTCAATCTGGCGTCCGAGCAGGTCAATTTCCTTGAAGTCACCGCCGGTTTTCTGCGGTTTGATGATGAGCTGGGTCAGCCGCGCTTCCAGACTCATTTCGACACGGCTGATGGGGGCAACGCTGTCCCAGCCGTCGCGCTGTTTCCAGCTCTGCACCGTCGGGCGTTTCATCTGCAACATGGCGGCAATCTGCGGCACGGAAAACCCCTGCCAGTACAGCAGCGCCGCCTGACGACGCGGGTCGTGTAAAAGAGTGGTGTCTGTGGTGATGGTCATGAATACCTCGCCGTGATGAATACACGGCAAGGCTACTGAGTCGCGCCCCGCGATTCGCTAAGGTGCTGTTGTGTCAGTGATAAGCCATCCGGGACTGATGGCGGAGGATGCGCATCGTCGGGAAACTGATGCCGACATGTGACTCCTCTAATCACTATTCAGGACTCCTGACAATGGCAAAAAAAGTCTCAAAATTCTTTCGTATCGGCGTTGAGGGTGACACCTGTGACGGGCGTGTCATCAGTGCGCAGGATATTCAGGAAATGGCTGAAACCTTTGACCCGCGCGTCTATGGTTGCCGCATTAACCTGGAACATCTGCGCGGCATCCTGCCTGACGGTATTTTTAAACGTTATGGCGATGTGGTTGAACTGAAGGCCGAAAAGATTGATGACGATTCGGCGCTGAAAGGCAAATGGGCGCTGTTTGCGAAAATCACCCCGACCGATGACCTTATCGCGATGAACAAGGCCGCGCAGAAGGTCTATACCTCAATGGAAATTCAGCCGAACTTTGCCAATACCGGCAAATGTTATCTGGTGGGTCTGGCCGTCACCGATGACCCGGCAAGCCTCGGCACGGAATACCTGGAATTCTGCCGCACGGCAAAACACAACCCCCTGAACCGCTTCAAATTAAGCCCTGAAAACCTGATTTCAGTGGCAACGCCTGTTGAGCTGGAATTTGAAGACCTGCCTGAAACCGTGTTCACCGCCCTGACCGAAAAGGTGAAGTCCATTTTTGGCCGCAAACAGGCCAGCGATGATGCCCGTCTGAATGACGTGCATGAAGCGGTGACCGCTGTTGCTGAACATGTGCAGGAAAAACTGAGCGCCACTGAGCAGCGCCTCGCTGAGATGGAAACCGCTTTTTCCGCACTTAAGCAGGATGTGACTGACAGGGCGGATGAAACCAGCCAGGCATTCACCCGCCTGAAAAACAGTCTCGACCACACCGAAAGTCTGACCCAGCAGCGCCGCAGCAAGGCCACCGGTGGTGGCGGTGACGCCCTGATGACGAACTGCTGACCGACGTCAGTCAGTCCGGGAAAACCTTCACGATTAACCCTTAATTTCAGGAAAAACTATGCGCCAGGAAACCCGCTTTAAATTTAATGCCTACCTGTCCCGTGTTGCCGAACTGAACGGCATCGACGCCGGTGATGTGTCGAAAAAATTCACCGTTGAACCGTCGGTCACCCAGACCCTGATGAACACCATGCAGGAGTCCTCTGACTTTCTGACCCGCATCAATATTGTGCCGGTCAGCGAAATGAAAGGGGAAAAAATTGGTATCGGTGTCACCGGCTCCATCGCCAGCACCACCGACACAGCCGGTGGCACCGAGCGTCAGCCGAAGGACTTCTCGAAGCTGGCGTCAAACAAGTACGAATGCGACCAGATTAACTTCGATTTTTATATCCGCTACAAAACGCTGGACCTGTGGGCGCGTTATCAGGATTTCCAGCTCCGTATCCGTAACGCCATTATCAAACGCCAGTCCCTTGATTTCATCATGGCCGGTTTTAACGGCGTGAAGCGTGCCGAAACCTCTGACCGCAGCAGCAATCCGATGCTGCAGGATGTGGCGGTCGGCTGGCTGCAGAAATACCGCAATGAAGCCCCGGCGCGCGTGATGAGCAAGGTCACTGACGAGGAAGGGCACACCACCTCTGAGGTCATCCGCGTGGGTAAGGGCGGTGATTATGCCAGCCTTGATGCACTGGTGATGGATGCGACCAACAACCTGATTGAGCCGTGGTATCAGGAAGACCCTGACCTTGTGGTGATTGTGGGACGTCAGCTACTGGCGGACAAGTATTTTCCCATCGTCAACAAGGAGCAGGACAACAGCGAAATGCTGGCCGCTGACGTCATCATCAGCCAGAAACGCATCGGCAACCTGCCGGCGGTACGCGTCCCGTACTTCCCGGCGGATGCGATGCTCATCACGAAGCTGGAAAACCTGTCCATCTACTACATGGATGACAGCCATCGCCGCGTGATTGAGGAAAACCCGAAACTCGACCGCGTGGAGAACTACGAGTCAATGAACATTGATTACGTGGTGGAGGACTACGCCGCCGGTTGTCTGGTGGAAAAAATTAAGGTCGGTGATTTCTCCACACCGGCTAAAGCGACCGCAGAGCCGGGAGCGTAACCGATGACGAGTCCCGCACAGCGCCACATGATGCGGGTCTCGGCAGCGATGACCGCGCAGCGGGAAGCCGCCCCGCTGCGACATGCAACTGTCTATGAGCAGATGCTGGTTAAGCTCGCCGCAGACCAGCGCACACTGAAAGCGATTTATTCAAAAGAGCTTAAGGCCGCGAAAAAACGCGAACTGCTGCCGTTCTGGTTGCCGTGGGTGAACGGCGTGCTGGAGCAGGGCAAAGGTGCACAGGATGACATTCTGATGACGGTCATGCTGTGGCGTCTGGATACCGGCGATATTGCCGGTGCGCTGGAGATTGCCCGTTATGCCCTGAAGTACGGTCTGACCATGCCGGGTAAACACCGCCGCACCCCGCCGTACATGTTCACAGAGGAGGTGGCGCTTGCGGCCATGCGCGCTCACGCTGCCGGTGAGTCTGTGAATCCCCGCCTGCTGACGGACACCCTTGAACTGACCGCCACGGCTGACATGCCTGATGAAGTGCGCGCAAAGCTGCACAAAATCACCGGTCTGTTTCTGCGTGACGCTGGTGATGCCGCCGGTGCGCTGGCGCACCTGCAACGTGCGACACAGCTCGACTGTCAGGCAGGCGTCAAAAAAGAGATTGAACGACTGGAGCGGGAGCTGAAACCGAAGCCGGAGCCGCAGCCCAAAGCGGCCACCCGTGCCCCGCGTAAGACCCGGAGTGCGACACCGGCAAAACGTGGACGCCCGAAAAAGAAAGCCAGTTAACAACCGAATGCGCCCCGCGCCAGGGCGGCACGCCGGTCAGTGTGGGTGAATCACCTGACATTGTACCGGCGTCCACCGCCCGACTTTTCTGAGGTAGTCATGATGACGCTGATTATTCCGCGAAAGGAGGCTCCCGTGTCCGGTGAGGGTACGGTGGTCATCCCGCAACCGGCAGGCGACGAGCCGGTGATTAAAAACACGTTCTTTTTTCCCGATATCGACCCGAAGCGCGTCCGGGAACGTATGCGCCTTGAGCAGACCGTCGCCCCCGCCCGTCTGCGTGAGGCCATCAAGTCAGGCATGGCGGAGACGAATGCGGAGCTGTACGAGTACCGCGAACAGAAAATTGCCGCCGGTTTTACGCGTCTGGCTGACGTCCCGGCGGACGATATCGACGGTGAAAGCATCAAGGTTTTTTACTACGAGCGCGCCGTGTGTGCGATGGCGACCGCGTCGCTTTATGAGCGTTATCGCGGCGTGGATGCCAGTGCGAAAGGCGACAAGAAGGCCGACAGCATTGACAGCACTATTGATGAGCTGTGGCGGGATATGCGCTGGGCGGTGGCGCGTATCCAGGACAAGCCGCGCTGCATCGTGAGTCAAATCTGATGAAGACCTTTGCGCTACAGGGCGACACGCTCGACGCCATCTGTGTCCGGTATTACGGGCGCACTGAGGGCGTGGTTGAGACCGTGCTCGCCGCAAATCCGGGACTGGCTGAACTGGGTGCGGTGCTGCCACACGGCACCGCCGTCGAACTGCCCGACGTTCAGACCGCGCCCGTGGCTGAAACTGTCAATCTGTGGGAGTAACGCATGACAGCAGAAGAAAAAAGCGTCCTGTCGCTTTTCATGATTGGGGTGCTGATTGTTGTCGGCAAGGTGCTTGCCGGTGGTGAACCCATCACCCCGCGTCTGTTTATCGGGCGCATGTTGCTCGGTGGTTTTGTCTCGATGGTTGCCGGTGTTGTTCTGGTGCAGTTTCCTGACCTGTCACTGCCTGCGGTGTGCGGCATCGGCTCCATGCTGGGTATCGCCGGTTATCAGGTGATTGAGATTGCCATTCAGCGCCGCTTTAAGGGCAGGGGGAAACCGTAATGCCGGTAATTAACACGCATCAGAATATCGCCGCCTTTCTCGACATGCTGGCCGTGTCCGAAGGGACGGCGAATCATCCGCTGACGAAAAACCGGGGCTATGACGTGATAGTCACCGGACTGGACGGAAAGCCGGAAATTTTCACCGACTACAGTGACCACCCGTTCGCGCATGGCCGACCGGCGAAGGTGTTTAACCGTCGCGGTGAAAAATCCACGGCCTCCGGTCGCTATCAGCAGCTTTACCTGTTCTGGCCGCATTACCGCAAACAGCTTGCCCTGCCGGATTTCAGTCCGTTGTCACAGGACAGACTCGCCATTCAGTTGATCCGCGAACGCGATGCGCTGGATGACATCCGGGCGGGACGTATTGAGCGCGCCATTTCACGCTGTCGCAATATCTGGGCGTCCCTGCCGGGAGCCGGTTACGGTCAGCGTGAGCATTCACTGGAAAAACTGGTCACCGTCTGGCGTACCGCTGGCGGCGTACCGGCTTAAACGGAGTAAACACCATGAAGAAATTATCCCTTTCACTGATGCTGAATGTGTCGCTGGCGCTGATGCTGGCACTGTCCCTGATTTACCCCCAGAGCGTGGCCGTCAATTTTGTCGCCGCCTGGGCGATTCTGGCGACGGTTATCTGTGTGGTTGCCGGTGGTGTCGGCGTGTATGCCACTGAGTATGTGCAGGAACGCTACGGGCGGGAGCTGCCGCCGGAATCGCTGGCCGTGAAGATTGTCACGGCGCTGTTTTTGCAGCCGGTGCCGTGGCGCAGGCGGTCAGTGGCTCTGGTAGTGATGGTGGCGACGTTTATCTCGCTGGTCGCTGCCGGGTGGATTTTTACCGCGCTGATTTATCTCGTGGCATCGGTGTTCTTCCGGCTGATACGTACGGCCTGCCGTCAGCGTTTTGAGGGGCGGGAACCATGTCAAAGCTGATGACTGTGCTGGTTGTGTTGTTATCACTGGCGGTGGCCGGTCTGTTTCTGGTGAAACATAAAAATGCCAGCCTGCGCGCCTCGCTGGACAGGGCGAACAACGTCGCCAGCGGGCAGCAGACGACCATCACCATGCTGAAAAATCAGCTTCATGTTGCGCTCACCAGGGCAGACAAAAACGAGCTGGCGCAGGTGGCTCTGCGTCAGGAACTGGAGAACGCCGCGAAGCGTGAAGCACAGCGCGAGAAAACCATCACGAGATTACTCAATGAAAACGAAGATTTTCGCCGCTGGTACGGTGCTGACCTGCCTGATGCTGTGCGCCGGTTGCACCAGCGCCCCGCCTGCACTGACGCCAGTGATTGTCGCCAACGCCTGCCCAAAAGTGAGTCTTTGCCCGATGCCGGGCAGTGACCCGGAGACGAACGGCGAATTAAGTGCCGATATCCGGCAGCTTGAGAACGCGCTGGCACGCTGTGCCAGCCAGGTAAAAATGATTAAACACTGTCAGGACGAAAACGATGCTCAAACCCGACAGCCTGCGCAGGGCACTGACTGATGCCGTCACGGTGCTGAAAACCAGCCCCGAGATGCTGCGGATATTCGTGGATAACGGGAGTATTGCCTCCACACTGGCGACGTCGTTGTCATTCGAAAAGCGTTACACGCTCAATGTGATTGTGACCGACTTTACCGGTGATTTTGACCTGCTCATTGTGCCGGTGCTGGCGTGGCTGCGGGAAAATCAGCCCGACATCATGACCACTGACGAAGGCCAGAAAAAGGGCTTCACGTTTTATGCAGACATCAACAATGACAGCAGCTTTGATATCAGTATCAGCCTGATGCTGACCGAGCGCACGCTGGTCAGTGAGGTGGACGGTGCGCTGCATGTGAAGAATATCCCGGAACCCACGCCGCCGGAGCCGGTCACCCGCCCGATGGAGCTTTATATCAATGGCGAACTGGTGAGCAAGTGGGATGAATGAGTTTAAGCGTTTTGAAGACCGGCTGACCGGACTGACTGAATCGTTGTCACCGTCAGGGCGTCGGAGACTGAGCGCCGAACTGGCGAAGCGCCTGCGGCAGAGTCAGCAGCGTCGGGTGATGGCACAGCAAGCCCCGGACGGCACACCCTATGCGCCACGCCAGCAGCAGAGCGCCAGAAAAAAGACTGGCCGTGTTAAGCGAAAAATGTTTGCGAAACTTATCACCAGTCGTTTTTTGCATATCCGCGCCAGCCCTGAACAGGCATCAATGGAGTTTTACGGCGGGAAGTCACCGAAAATAGCCAGTGTGCATCAGTTCGGTCTGTCGGAAGAAACCCGGAAAGACGGTAAGAAAATTGATTATCCGGCGCGTCCTCTGCTCGGCTTTACCGGTGAGGATGTGCAGATGATTGAAGAGATTATCCTGGCTCACCTCGACCGTTAGTTGTGCCATTCCCGACACCTCATCGTTACATTGCCGCCGGTATGACCCGGCGGCATCCTTCCCGTTATGAACACTCTCGCAAATATTCAGGAACTCGGGCGCGTACTGCGCAACATGATACGCCCTGGCATTATCGTCGAAACCGACCTTAAAGCCGGTCGCTGCCGTGTGCAGACCGGTGGCATGTGCACCGACTGGCTTCAGTGGCTGACCCATCGTGCCGGACGTTCGCGCACATGGTGGGCACCTTCCGTGGGGGAACAGGTGCTGATTCTGGCCGTGGGTGGTGAACTCGACACGGCGTTCGTTCTGCCGGGGATTTATTCCGGCGATAACCCTCCGCCGTCTGCGTCGGCGGATGCCGTGCATATCCGTTTCCCTGATGGGGCGGTGATTGAGTATGAACCCGAAACCAGTGCACTCACGGTAAGCGGAATTAAAACGGCCAGCGTGACGGCTTCTGATTCTGTTACTGCCACGGTGCCGGTGGTCACGGTGAAAGCATCAACCCGCATCACCCTGAACACACCGGAAGTGGTCTGCACCAACAAGCTGATTACCGGCACGCTGGAAGTGCAGAAGGGCGGGAAGATGCACGGCAACATCGCGCATACCGACGGGAAATTCACGTCTAACGGCGTTCAGGTGGATGACCACGGTCACGGTGGTGTTAAGTCAGGAGACAACTGGACACAGGGGACAAAATGACAGCGCGTTATCTCGGAATGAATCGCAGTGATGGCCTGACTGTCACTGACCTTGAGCATATCAGCCAGAGTATCGGCGATATCCTGCGCACACCGGTCGGCTCACGGGTGATGCGTCGTGATTACGGCTCGTTGCTGGCGTCAATGATTGACCAGCCGCAGACCCCGGCGCTTGAGTTGCAGATTAAGGTCGCCTGTTACATGGCCGTGCTGAAATGGGAACCCCGCGTCACCCTGTCATCCGTCACCACGGCGCGCAGTTTTGACGGGCGAATGACGGTCACGTTAACCGGTCAGCACAACGACACCGGCCAGCCACTTTCGTTAACCATCCCTGTGAGTTGAAATCATGCCGATTATCGACCTGAACCAGCTACCCGCACCGGATGTGGTCGAGGAGCTGGACTTTGAAACCATTCTTGCCGAACGCAAGGCGACACTGATTTCCCTTTACCCGGAAGACCAGCAGGAGGCGGTCGCCCGTACCCTGACACTGGAATCTGAGCCTCTCGTCAAACTGCTGGAAGAAAATGCTTATCGTGAGCTTATCTGGCGCCAGCGTGTGAATGAGGCCGCACGGGCGGTGATGCTGGCCTGTGCTGCCGGTAATGACCTTGATGTGATTGGTGCCAATTACAACACCACACGCCTGATTATCACCCCGGCGGATGATTCGACCATCCCGCCGACACCGGCAGTGATGGAATCTGACACCGATTATCGTCTGCGTATTCAGCAGGCGTTTGAAGGCTTAAGCGTCGCCGGGTCAGTGGGAGCCTATCAGTATCATGGCCGCAGTGCCGACGGGCGTGTCGCGGATATCTCTGTCACCAGTCCGTCTCCGGCCTGCGTCACTATCTCTGTGCTGTCACGTGAAAATAACGGCGTCGCATCCGAAGACCTGCTGGCCGTGGTGCGTAACGCCCTTAATGGCGAGGACGTCAGACCGGTGGCCGACCGCGTGACCGTGCAGTCTGCCGCCATCGTTGAATACCAGATAAACGCCACGCTGTATCTTTACCCTGGTCCCGAAAGCGAACCCATTCGCGCTGCCGCCGTGAAAAAACTGGAAGCGTATATCACTGCACAGCACCGGCTGGGGCGCGACATCCGTCTGTCTGCCATTTATGCCGCTTTGCATGTGGAAGGCGTGCAGCGTGTCGAGCTGGCCGCACCACTGGCCGACATCGTGCTCAACAGTACGCAGGCGTCTTTCTGTACCGAATACCGCGTCGTGACCGGAGGCTCGGATGAGTGATTCGCGACTGCTGCCGACCGGCTCATCACCGCTTGAAGTTGCCGCCGCAAAAGCCTGTGCGGAAATTGAAAAAACGCCGGTCAGTATTCGTGAGCTGTGGAACCCGGACACCTGTCCGGCAAATCTGCTGCCTTGGCTGGCGTGGGCGTTTTCGGTCGACAGATGGGATGAAAAGTGGCCGGAAGCGACCAAACGCGCCGTTATCCGCGATGCGTATTTCATCCACTGTCATAAAGGCACTATAGGTGCAATCCGACGCGTGGTGGAGCCGCTCGGCTATCTCATCAACGTGACGGAGTGGTGGGAAAACAGTGACCCGCCCGGCACCTTCCGGCTTGATATTGGTGTACTGGAAAGCGGTATCACAGAGGCAATGTATCAGGAAATGGAACGGCTGATTGCTGATGCCAAACCTGCAAGCCGCCACCTTATTGGCCTGAACATTACCCGGGACATTCCCGGCTACCTGTTCGCCGGTGGTGTGGCTTATGACGGCGATGTAATTACGGTTTACCCCGGATAAGTGAGGAATAATGAGCACAAAATTCAGAACCGTTATCACCACTGCCGGTGCAGCAAAGCTGGCAGCGGCAACCGCACCGGGAGGGCGGAAGGTCAACATTACCACGATGGCCGTCGGGGATGGCGGTGGTAAATTGCCTGTCCCGGATGCCGGACAGACCGGGCTTATCCACGAAGTCTGGCGACATACGCTGAACAAAATCAGCCAGGACAAACGAAACAGTAATTATATTATCGCAGAGCTGGTTATTCCGCCGGAGGTGGGCGGTTTCTGGATGCGTGAGCTTGGCCTGTACGATGATGCGGGAACATTAATTGCCGTGGCGAACATGGCCGAAAGTTATAAGCCAGCTCTCGCCGAAGGCTCAGGGCGTTCGCAGACCTGTCGCATGGTCATCATCGTCAGCAGTGTGGCCTCAGTGGAGCTGACCATTGACACCACAACAGTGATGGCGACGCAGGATTACGTTGATGACAAAATTGCAGAGCACGAACAGTCACGACGTCACCCGGACGCCTCGCTGACCGCCAAAGGTTTTACTCAGTTAAGCAGTGCGACCAACAGCACGTCTGAAACACTGGCCGCAACGCCGAAAGCGGTAAAGGCCGCGTATGACCTTGCTAACGGGAAATATACTGCGCAGGATGCCACCACAGCGCGAAAAGGTCTTGTCCAGCTCAGTAGTGCCACCAACAGCACGTCTGAAACGCTCGCTGCAACACCAAAAGCGGTAAAAGCAGCATATGACCTGGCTAACGGGAAATATACCGCACAGGACGCCACCACCGCGCGAAAAGGCCTTGTCCAGCTAAGTAGCGTCACCAACAGCGATTCTGAAACGCTTGCGGCAACGCCAAAGGCGGTTAAGACAGCGTATGACCTTGCTAACGGGAAATACACTGCACAGGATGCCACCACAGCGCGAAAAGGGCTTGTCCAGCTCAGTAGCGCCACCAACAGTGATTCTGAAACCCTCGCGGCAACGCCAAAAGCAGTGAAGTCTGCCTATGACAATGCTGAAAAACGTCTTCAGAAAGATCAGAACGGTGCGGATATTCCGGGAAAGGATACCTTCACGAAAAATATCGGTGCCTGTCGTGCTTATAGCGGCGCTTTGAGCACTGAAGCCGGAAACTGGACAACCGCTCAGTTTATTGACTGGCTAGAGTCTCAGGGAGCCTTTAATCATCCTTACTGGATGTGCAAGTGTTCCTGGTCATATGGTAATAACAAAATTATTACCGATACTGACTGTGGGACTATTCATCTTGCAGGTTGCGTGATTGAGGTTATGGGCGTTAAAGCAGCAATGACCATTCGTGTGACCACTCCGAGTACATCAAGCGGTGGTGGTACCACCAGTGCGCAATTCACGTATATCAATCACGGAGCTGATTATGCGCCGGGCTGGCGACGTGACTACAATACGAAAAATAAGCAACCGGCTTTTGCATTAGGGAAAACAGGAAATACGGTTGCAAATAATAAAGCGGTAGGATGGAACTGGGACAGTGGTGCTTATTGTGCACAGGATGGCGGAGCATCAAAAATGGTGCTGCATTTTTACACGGGTGAGGGAAGTTGTCCGGCAATGCAGTTTCTTGTGGATTATAAAAACAGGGGGATTTTTTACAGGTCGGCACGTGATGGGTATGGATTTGAGGCTGACTGGTCAGAGTTTTATACCACATCACGAAAGCCAACACCTGCGGATATTCTTGCTCTGGCATTATCAGGCGGAAGCATGTCAGGCAGCATAAAATTTATCAATGATGCCTTCCTGATTTGGGAAAGAAACACTGACTGGGCGAAAATTGGATTTAAAAATGATTCAGATGCTGATTCTGACTCATACATGTGGTTTGAAACTGGTGATAATGGCAATGAATATTTTAAATGGCGCATCAGGTCTGGCAGCACAACAAAAGACCTGATGACGCTTAAGTCTGATGCACTTCGGGTTACCGGGCAGGTGATACCATCAAATTTCAGCAATTTTGACTCCCGCTATGTCCGGGATATCCGGCTTGGTGGTGCCGCCACATACAAACCTGCGAACAATGGCATGACATGGACACATCAGGCACCGTCCGGGTGTGTATATACCGGCATTATTGTTCAGGATACCGGCTCAAACTCTGCCGATAACATTGGTGGCGTATATTACAGACCGGTTCAGAAATACATTAACGGGACGTGGTACAACGTGGCGCAGGTATAATTTATGCAGCATTTGATAAATATAACGGCAGGTAATCCAAAAACGGTTGAACAATATCAATTGACAAAGGACTTTGATGTTGTCTGGTTTTTTTCAGAAGATGGTAAGAACTGGTACGAAGAACAAAAGTATTTTGCTGATGACACGATAAAAATAGCGTACGACAAAGATAATATTATCCGCTATGTGGAAAAGGATGTGACAGCTATCAGACCAGATGGATTAAGTGTTGTTGAAGTGCCGGATATTACTGCTAATCGACGGGCGGACATTTCAGGGAACTGGATGTTTAAGGATGGTACAGTGATTAAACGAATTTATACGGCAGAGGAATTGCAGCAGCAGGCAGAAAATCGGAAAGCCAGACTTCTTGCAGATGCTGAATCCGTGATTTTGCCGCTGGAGCGCGCGGTCAGACTGAACATGGCAACAGATGAGGAGCGTAGCCGACTGGAAGCATGGGAACGCTACAGCGTTCTGGTCAGTCGTGTGGATCCTGCAAATCCTGAATGGCCGGAAATGCCGCAATAAGTTGTATGATCTCTGGAGTGAGCAAACGTATCTATGGCACAGAGTAAAGCCTAATCTGACAGGCCGCTCTGTGTCTGGAGTAGATTTTAGTAAAGCATTATTTTATTAGTGCAAATTCTAATCAATACATTTTATGTATATGATATCCTGCAGACTTTAATGACTTGGTTTAGGCTAACCAGATAACACTGAAGGAATATTTTTGATAATTAAGGTACGGTATGTTTACTAAGCGACGATTAAAAAATATTAACTGGGAGGCAAGTTCAGTGATTCTTGCTATGGTTCTCTTTGTTGGAAATATATTTTATACAAATCATCGTGATGATATAAGCATGGAGGCTGAGAGGGACAGTATCAGAACAATGTTTGCATATGAAATCGCTAATAACCATCGCGCTCTCACTTTTCTTGATAAAACGAGACATATTGGCTTTGACGAAAATTCGGAGCATTTTGTTGGCGAGCCTTTTGCCATTAATGTCAAATCATTAGGGGGGCCTCGCTTACAGATTGCATTAAACCAGACTGATAAAGTGTTTAAATCCTACTTCAGCGAATTAAGTAAGCTTGATAAAGAGGATGTTACTCTTCTTATGGACTATTACCATGAGCAAAGCATCCTGCTGGAGCGTGTAAAATCTACGTTACAGAAGATGAAAAGTGGTAATGATATTAAAGTTGATATTGATGGTTACTTATTAGAAGAACACTTCATGAATGAGCTTAATCTTTCTAATATTTTGCTTAAACGCTATAGCCATTTGTTGTCACAATACGCTAAAGAACATAAAACAAAAGATTTACATAATTGATAATCTGCTAATGGTTATTCATGGGGTAACTATGTTTTATATGTAATCCAACTCAGATGAATTATTGATTCTGGATAATAACCGCAGAGCGGCATATACCCTGACAGGCAAATGTCCGCTTCTTGTTCAAAGCAGACTGTCAGATTTGATAACTTTTGGGCTATGTAAATTGTCAGTCGGAAAATGAGTGAGTTCAAATCAGGACTGGCGGGCGAATTGCCCGCATTTTCTTTATCTGTTGTTTCATCCACTGACCAACCAGGTCAAATAGCGTCTCATGCACTGCCCAACAGAAAATAGTTGCACCCATTAACCACGGAGTTAAACGGATGAGTGACTATCATCACGGCGTGCAGGTGCTGGAGATTAACGACGGCACCCGCGTCATTTCCACCGTATCCACTGCCATTGTCGGCATGGTCTGCACGGCCAGCGATGCGGATGCGGAAACCTTCCCCCTCAATAAACCTGTGCTGATTACCAATGTGCAGAGCGCAATTGCAAAGGCCGGTAAAAAAGGCACGCTGGCGGCATCGTTGCAGGCCATCGCTGACCAGTCAAAACCGGTCACCGTTGTCGTGCGCGTGGAAGACGGCAGCGGCGACGACGAGGAAACGAAACTCGCGCAGACCGTTTCCAATATCATCGGCACCACCGACGAAAACGGTCAGTACACCGGACTGAAAGCCCTGCTGGCGGCGGAGTCGGTAACCGGTGTTAAACCGCGCATTCTCGGTGTGCCGGGACTGGACACCAAAGAGGTTGCCGTCGCACTGGCATCAGTCTGTCAGAAGCTGCGCGCTTTCGGGTATATCAGCGCATGGGGCTGTAAAACCATTTCCGAGGTGAAAGCCTACCGCCAGAATTTCAGCCAGCGTGAGCTGATGGTCATCTGGCCGGATTTCCTCGCATGGGATACGGTCACCAGTACCACCGCCACCGCGTATGCCACCGCCCGTGCGCTGGGTCTGCGCGCTAAAATCGACCAGGAGCAGGGCTGGCATAAAACGCTGTCCAATGTCGGGGTGAACGGTGTTACCGGCATCAGCGCCTCTGTATTCTGGGATTTGCAGGAGTCCGGCACTGATGCTGACCTGCTTAACGAGTCAGGCGTCACAACGCTGATTCGCCGTGACGGTTTCCGCTTCTGGGGTAACCGTACCTGCTCTGATGACCCGCTGTTCCTCTTTGAAAACTACACCCGCACCGCGCAGGTGCTGGCCGATACGATGGCTGAGGCGCACATGTGGGCGGTGGACAAGCCCATCACCGCAACGCTGATTCGCGACATCGTTGACGGCATCAATGCCAAATTCCGAGAGCTGAAAACAAACGGCTATATCGTGGATGCGACCTGCTGGTTCAGCGAAGAATCCAACGATGCGGAAACCCTCAAGGCCGGAAAACTGTATATCGACTACGACTATACACCGGTGCCTCCTCTTGAAAACCTGACCCTGCGCCAGCGTATTACCGATAAATACCTGGCAAATCTGGTCACTTCGGTTAACAGCAATTAAGGAGCCTGACCGATGGCAATGCCGCGCAAACTCAAGTTAATGAACGTCTTTCTGAACGGCTACAGCTATCAGGGCGTTGCAAAGTCCGTCACGCTGCCAAAACTGACCCGTAAGCTCGAAAACTATCGCGGTGCGGGGATGAACGGCAGCGCACCGGTAGACCTCGGCCTTGATGACGATGCGCTGTCAATGGAGTGGTCGCTCGGGGGCTTCCCGGATTCGGTTATCTGGGAGCTTTACGCCGCAATCGGTGTGGATGCTGTGCCGATTCGTTTTGCAGGCTCTTACCAGCGCGACGATACCGGCGAAACTGTGGCCGTCGAGGTGGTCATGCGTGGACGTCAGAAAGAAATCGACACCGGCGAGGGGAAACAGGGAGAAGACACCGAGTCGAAAATCTCCGTGGTCTGCACCTATTTCCGGCTGACGATGGACGGTAAGGAACTGGTCGAAATCGACACCATCAACATGATTGAGAAGGTGAACGGCGTCGACCGGCTGGAGCAACACCGCCGCAATATCGGCCTGTAATTTTCATCCGGTCAGCCTGGCTGACCGGTTAACCCCGATTCAGAAGTGAGAAAACCATGAACAAAGAAAATGTGATTACCCTGGACAATCCGGTCAGGCGTGGTGAGCAGGTTATCGAACAGGTCACGCTGATGAAACCCAGTGCGGGGACGCTGCGCGGTGTCAGTCTGGCTGCGGTCGCAAACTCAGAAGTCGATGCACTGATTAAGGTGCTGCCGCGCATGACGGCACCGATGCTGACCGAGCAGGAAGTCGCCGCGCTGGAACTGCCTGACCTTGTGGCGCTGGCCGGTAAGGTGGTCGGTTTTTTGTCGCCGAACTCGGTGCAGTGACGTTCCCGAAAAATCTGTCGGTCGATGACCTGATGGCGGATGTGGCAGTGATATTTCACTGGCCGCCATCAGAACTGTATCCCATGAGCCTGACCGAACTCATCACATGGCGCAAAAAGGCGCTCCGGCGAAGCGGAAACACGAATGAGTAACAATGTAAAATTACAGGTATTGCTCAGGGCTGTTGACCAGGCATCCCGCCCGTTTAAATCCATCCGCACAGCGAGCAAGTCGCTGTCGGGGGATATCCGGGAAACACAAAAATCACTGCGCGAGCTGAACGGTCACGCATCCCGTATTGAGGGATTTCGCAAGACCAGCGCACAGCTCGCCGTGACTGGTCATGCACTTGAAAAGGCACGGCAGGAGGCCGAAGCACTTGCCACACAGTTTAAAAACACTGAACGTCCGACCCGTGCTCAGGCGAAAGTGCTGGAATCCGCAAAGCGTGCGGCGGAGGACTTACAGGCGAAATATAACCGCCTGACGGATTCCGTTAAACGCCAGCAGCGGGAACTGGCCGCTGTGGGAATTAATACCCGCAATCTTGCACATGATGAGCAGGGGCTGAAAAACCGTATCAGTGAAACCACCGCACAGCTTAACCGGCAGCGTGACGCGCTGGCGCGTGTCAGTGCACAACAGGCAAAACTTAACGCAGTCAAACAGCGTTATCAGGCAGGAAAAGAACTTGCCGGAAATATGGCCTCAGTGGGCGCTGCCGGTGTGGGGATTGCGGCGGCGGGAACGATGGCCGGAGTTAAGCTGCTGATGCCCGGTTATGAGTTTGCGCAGAAAAACTCAGAATTGCAGGCCGTGCTCGGTGTGGCAAAAGATTCCGCCGAAATGGCCGCGCTCCGCAAACAGGCGCGCCAGCTCGGCGACAATACCGCCGCCTCAGCGGATGATGCGGCCGGTGCGCAGATTATCATTGCGAAAGCGGGTGGAGATGCTGCGGCTATTCAGGCGGCAACGCCGGTCACGCTGAATATGGCACTGGCGAATCAGCGGTCGATGGAAGAAAACGCGCAACTGTTGCTGGGGACTAAGGCATCCTTTCAACTGTCAAATGATGATGTCAGCCATGTGGGCGACGTGTTGTCGGCAACGATGAATAAGTCGGCGGCTGATTTTCAGGGACTCAGTGATGCACTGACTTACCTCGGTCCGGTTGCGAGGACGGCAGGTGTAAGTCTTGAACAGGCAGCGGCCATGACAGGTGTGCTGCATGACAATAACATCAGGGGGTCAATGGCGGGTACGGGTGGCAGTGCCGTTGTCACCCGATTACAGGCACCGACTGGAAAAGCATGGGATGCACTCAAAGAGCTTGGCGTTAAAACCTCGGACAAAAAGGGAAATATGCGTCCGTTGTTCACCATTCTGAAAGAGATTCAGGCCAGCTTTGATAAACACAAGCTGGGAACGTCTCAGAAGGGGGAATACCTTAAAACCATTTTTGGTGAGGAAGCCCTGAAATCAGCGAACGTTTTACTGGCAGCGGCTGCAAGCGGAAAACTGGATAAGCTGACCGCCACACTGAAAGCCTCAGACGGTAAAACGGAAGAGCTGGTTAAAATCATGCAGGACAACCTCGGCGGTGACTTTAAGGAGTTTCAGTCCGCTTATGAAGCGGTGGGGACTGACCTGTTTGACCAGCAGGAAGGCGCACTGCGTAAGCTCACGCAGACGGCCACAAAGTATGTGTTAAAACTCGACGGCTGGATCCAGAAAAACAAATCACTGGCGTCAACCATTGGCCTAATTGCCGGTGGCGCGCTGGCGCTTACTGGCATCATCGGTGCCATTGGTCTTGTAGCCTGGCCGGTTATCACCGGCATCAATGCCATCATCGCGGCAGCAGGCGCAATGGGGGCAATCTTCACGACGGTTGGCAGTGCTGTTATGACCGCCATCGGGGCGATTAGCTGGCCGGTTGTGGCCGTGGTGGCCGCCATTGTCGCCGGGGCGTTGCTTATCCGTAAATACTGGGAGCCTGTCAGCGCATTCTTTGGCGGTGTGATGGAAGGGCTGAAAGCGGCATTTGCGCCGGTGGGGGAACTGTTCACGCCACTTAAGCCGGTGTTTGACTGGCTGGGCGAAAAGTTACAGGCCGCGTGGCAGTGGTTTAAAAACCTGATTGCCCCGGTCAAAGCCACCCAGGACACCCTGAACCGTTGCCGTGATACTGGCGTCATGTTCGGGCAGGCACTGGCTGACGCGCTGATGCTGCCGCTTAATGCGTTCAACAAACTGCGCAGCGGAATTGACTGGGTACTGGAAAAACTCGGTGTTATCAACAAAGAGTCAGACACACTTGACCAGACCGACGCCAGAACTCAAGCCGCCACGTATGGCAGCGGTGGTTATATTCCGGCGACCAGCTCTTATGCAGGCTATCAGGCTTATCAGCCGGTTACGGCACCGGCTGGCCGCTCTTATGTGGACCAGAGTAAAAACGAATATCACATCAGCCTGACGGGTGGTACTGCGCCGGGGACACAGCTTGACCGCCAGTTACAGGATGCGCTCGAAAAATACGAGCGGGATAAACGTGCGCGCGCCCGTGCCAGCATGATGCATGACGGTTAAGGAGGTGACGAAAAATGATGCTCGCGTTAGGTATGTTTGTTTTTAGGCGCCAGACGCTGCCACACCAGACCATGCAGCGTGAATCAGATTATCGCTGGCCGTCAAATTCCCGTATCGGTAAACGGGATGCCTTTCAGTTTCTCGGTGTGGGTGAGGAAAACATCACACTTGCCGGCGTGCTTTATCCCGAACTGACCGGCGGGAAGCTGACGATGACCACGCTCAGGCTGATGGCAGAGGAAGGCCGGGCGTGGCCGTTGCTGGATGGCACCGGCATGATTTACGGCATGTATGTCATCAGCAAGGTGAGTGAAACAGGGAGTATTTTCTTTGCAGATGGCACACCCCGAAAAATTGATTTTACGCTGTCGCTCACCCGCGTTGATGAATCACTGGCCGCGCTTTATGGCGATATCGGTAAACAGGCGGAATCGCTCATCGGTAAGGCTGGCAGTATGGCGACTAAATTCACGGGTATGACGGGGGCGGGATAATGCTGGATGCGCTGACATTTGATGCAGGCAGTACGCTGACGCCGGATTACATGCTGATGCTCGACAGCAGGGATATTACCGGCAATATCAGCGACCGTCTGATGAACATGACCCTGACGGATAACCGGGGCTTTGAGGCTGACCAGCTTGATATTGAACTGAACGATGCCGACGGGCAGGTCGGGCTGCCGGTTCGTGGCGCTGTCCTGACGGTGTATATCGGCTGGAAAGGTTTTGCCCTGGTATGCAAAGGGAAATTTACCGTTGATGAGGTTGAACACCGGGGCGCACCGGATGTGGTCACCATCCGCGCCCGGAGTGCAGATTTTCGCGGGACGCTCAATTCCCGCCGTGAAGGCTCCTGGCATGACACCACGCTCGGTGCGATTGTTGAGGCGATAGCCTCCCGTAACAGGCTGGAAGCCAGTGTCGTTCCATCACTGGCCGGAATTAAAATCCCGCACATCGACCAGTCGCAGGAGTCTGATGCAAAATTCCTGACCCGCCTTGCTGAACGCAACGGCGGTGAGGTGTCGGTAAAAATGGGAAAACTGTTGTTTCTCAAAGCGGGGCAGGGGGTGACGGCCAGCGGTAAAAAAGTCCCGCAGGTCACCATAACCCGCAGCGACGGCGACCGCCATCATTTTGCGATTGCTGACCGTGGAGCCTATACCGGCGTAACGGCAAAGTGGTTACACACCAAAGACCCGAAGCCGCAAAAGCAGAAGGTAAAACTGAAACGCAAAAAGAAAGAGAAACACCTGCGCGCACTGGAGCACCCGAAAGCGAAACCAGTCACGCAGAAGAAAGCGCCAAAAGTACCGGAAGCGCGCGAAGGTGAATACATGGCCGGTGAGGCTGACAACGTTTTTGCACTGACCACGGTATATGCCACGAAAGCACAGGCCATGCGCGCCGCTCAGGCGAAGTGGGATAAACTGCAACGGGGTGTGGCGGAGTTCTCCATCAGCCTGGCTACCGGTCGGGCAGATATTTACACGGAAACACCGGTTAAAGTGTCAGGCTTTAAGCGCGTCATAGACGAGCAGGACTGGACAATCACTAAGGTGACACATTTTCTGAATAATAGCGGCTTCACGACGTCCTTAGAGCTTGAGGTCAGGCTTTCTGATGTGGAGTACGAAACCGAAGATGATGAGTGATGTTTTTATTTTATCTATTTGTTTTATAAGGATAAATTAACTAAAATGGCACCATCAACAAAACCGGAAGAGGTGCTCGCGATGTTTCATTGTCCTTTATGCCAGCATGCCGCACATGCGCGTACAAGCCGCTATATCACTGACACGACAAAAGAGCGTTATCACCAGTGTCAGAACGTGAATTGCAGCGCCACGTTCATCACTTATGAGTCGGTACAGCGATACATCGTGAAGCCGGGAGAAGTCCACGCCGTAAGGCCGCACCCGTTACCATCAGGACAGCAAATTATGTGGATGTGATCACAAAAATAGCCCCTCAGTTGAGGGGCTTATTTATGGTCGATGTGGACGCTATGTGGACAGTGCTTGATATAAATCCATTTATATCATCAGGTTAGGTGCTTTTTTGTGACACCATCCCTGTCTTCCCCCACATGATGTGGGGGTTTTTTTTATCCTCAATTTGCCTGCTGCTTAATGCATTGCAGATGATTTGCTTCCGTTATACTAGCGTCAGTTGATAGCGGGAGTATTTATGAATCAATCTTATGGACGGCTGGTCAGTCGGGCGGC
>OJJG01000062.1_pt1 | contig 27136 bp, 20 predicted proteins | sample 1596291 | NCBI WGS metagenome assembly OJJG01 (sample SAMEA4350149, study PRJEB24818) | metagenome | biome: human; feature: gut; material: faeces | place: Denmark | collected 2013-09 | reverse complement strand
AATCAGGCTAGTTTGTTAGTGGCGTGTCCGTCCGCAGCTGGCAAGCGAATGTAAAGACTGACTAAGCATGTAGTACCGAGGATGTAGGAATTTCGGACGCGGGTTCAACTCCCGCCAGCTCCACCAATTTTTGATATATTGAAGTTCAGTGAAGTCTATCAAGCCCGCATGGAACCAGCCTTGCGGGCTTTTTTACGTCTATAGTAGTCTACCGAGAATTGCTAGAATCTACTCGTTATGGCACCCTTTTTGGGACCCAACACAAAGGGTCCAAAACATGAGGGTCCCAAACATGGCAAAAATCGCTAAGAAGCTCACTGACACTGAAATCAAAAGCACCAAACCTGCCGAGAAAGAGGTTAACCTTTTTGACGGCGATGGTTTGCTCCTGCGAATCGCCCCCTTAGCGAAGGGAGGAAAGAAAAATTGGTATTTCAGATATGCAGTGCCTGTGACCAAAAAGCGAACTAAGGTGAGCTTAGGAACCTATCCTCACCTTACACTTGCGAAGGCACGAGCTTTACGTGATGAGTACTTGTCGTTGCTTGCAAATGGTATAGACCCACAAGTTCATAACACCCACAAAGCCAATGCCCTTAAGGATGCAACGGAACATACATTTCAAGCAGTAGCCAAGAAGTGGCTTGATGAGAAAGTCAAAACGTCAGGCATCTCCCAGGATCATGCTAACGACATCTGGCGAAGCCTAGAGAGAAATATCTTTCCAACGTTGGGTGATACCCCCATTAAGGAGATTCGCCCTAAAATGCTTAAACAGCATTTAGACCCCATAGAAAAACGAGGTGTCCTTGAAACACTTCGCCGCGTCATATCCCGCCTGAATGAAATTTTCCGCTATGCAGCAACAGAAGAACTCATAGAATTCAATCCGGCTGACAACCTGGGGCAACGGTTCAGCAAGCCAAAAAAACAGAATATGCCAGCATTACCCCCTTCCGAACTCCCCCGCTTCCTGGTTGCTCTAAACAATGCTTCTATCCGTTTAGAAACAAGGCTACTGATTGAGTGGCAACTTCTCACATGGGTTCGCCCTGGTGAAGCTGTTCGCACAAGATGGTCAGATATTGATATAGAAACCAGCATGTGGAACATCCCGGCGGAGTTTATGAAAATGAAGAAGCCTCACAAAGTTCCACTGAGCAAAGAATCTTTGCGAGTCTTGGATTCAATGAAAGCCATCAGCGGGCATAGAGAGTGGGTTTTTCCCAGTATCAAAGCTCCACTCAATCACATGCATGAACAAACAGCTAATGCGGCTATAATCCGTATGGGCTTCGGAGGTGAGCTTGTAGCTCATGGTATGCGATCAATCGCTAGAACGGCGGCTGAGGAGTGTGGCAAGTTTAGAACTGATGTCTTAGAAGCCGCCCTTGCCCACTCGAAAAAAGATGAAATAATTGCAGCCTACAATCGTGCAGAGTATCTCACAGAACGTGTGGTTCTCATGCAATGGTGGAGTGACTATGTTTCGTCTCAAAAATACAAAGTTATTGCCGCATAACTCTTCCATGATGGGTTAACTATCTTGATTTATTTGAAGAATTAATGATCACACCATTAACCTATGTGGACTAAGCATAGCCATTTACAAATGGGTACCTTGAGGCCACATAACGAAAGCTGTCGGTCATATCAGCTAAATAATTCACATCTCTTCTCGATTATCATACACCTCGAAGAACTACCAAATTCGCTCTAATCAATGATAAAACAGTTGAATTCGGTTAAAATTTGATCAATTTTATCCTCTACATTGTATTGAATCATCCATGAGGTTTTGTGCATGGCTAGCGGAAATGAAAAAAATCATAGAGTTAGGGTCGCACAGTACTTGAGGATGTCTACCGACCATCAGCAATATTCTTTACATAATCAGTCTGAATATATCAAAGATTATGCTGAAAAGAACAATATGGAAATCGCTTATACCTACGATGATGCAGGTAAGAGCGGAGTCAGTATCATAGGCAGGCATTCTTTGCAGCAGTTACTTAGCGATGTAGAACAAAAGAAAATAGATATACAGGCTGTATTATTTTATGATGTGAGCCGTTTTGGTCGTTTTCAAAATAGTGATGAAGCTGCATATTATTCCTTTCTATTTGAAAGAAATGGTGTAGATCTTATATATTGTTCCGAACCTATACCCACTAAAGATTTCCCTTTAGAGTCCTCTGTTATACTGAATATAAAAAGATCAAGTGCTGCATATCACAGCAGGAATCTATCTGAAAAGGTATTTATAGGGCAAGTAAATTTAATAAAGCTTGGTTATCATCAAGGCGGTATGGCTGGTTATGGGCTGAGACGTCTTTTAGTAGACGAAAATGGCATAGCTAAAGAAATATTGAATTTCCGCAAAAGAAAGAGTATTCAAACAGATAGGGTAATATTAATTCCGGGACCAAAAAATGAAATAAAAATTGTAAATAGAATCTATGATCTCTTTATAGATAGTAACGTCCCAGAATTCATTATTGCTGAGAGATTAAATGAACAGAGCATACCTGCAGAAAATGGAACATCATGGACTCGTGCAAAAATACATCAAATTTTGACAAATGAAAAATATATTGGAAACAACATATATAACAAAACCTCATCTAAACTAAAAAGTAAGCTTGTAAAAAACCCCAAACATGAATGGATTAGATGTGACAAGGCATATAAACCAATTATTTCAAAGAAAAAATATAATAAAGCTCAAGAAATAATTCAGCTCCGATCCATTCATTTGACTAATGAAGATCTATTAGAAAAGCTAAAAGAAAAATTAGAATCTAATGGAAAACTATCAGGCTTTATCATTGATGAAGATGATACAGGCCCTTCATCTTCTGTTTATAGAACCCGATTTGGTGGTCTTTTAAGAGCATATACTTTGATTGGTTATAAGCCAGAACATGATTACAGCTATCTCCAAATAAATGAAGCACTAAGATCATTTTACTCAGAGATAATTGAGGATTTTAAGGGCGAAATATTAAAAAGTAACTGTCATATAGACGAGTATAAATATTACCCAATGCTTTACATCAATGATGAGTTTTTAATTTCCGTCCTTGTTACTAAATGCATACATATGAAATCAGGTAAACTTAGATGGAAAGTCCGGTTTGATAACTCACAGAAAGCAGACATAACAATTGTTATACGAATGAATTCACAAAATATTTCACCTCTTGATTTTTATATCATACCAAAGATTGAAAACGAATATAGTAAAATGTGTATGATGGAAACAAACAACATTCGGTTAGATCTCTATAGATTTGATAATCTTGATAAATTTCTACAAATTATTACTCGCATGAAAGTGAGGGAACTATATGCTGCCTGAAAAAAATGAATTCCCAATAATTCAAATTGAGATTGCAAAAATAAAATTTCTTAACCCACGAACAAGAAATAAGGTAGTGCATGAAGAAATAAAGGAAAGCATAAAAAAAAGAGGATTAAGCAAGCCTATAAGCGTAAGAGCTATTGATGAAGACGATTTCAAATATGCTTTAATTTGTGGTCAAGGGAGAATAGAGGCTCTTGTTGCATTAGGTGAAACTATTATTCCAGCAATTATAAGAGATGTATCAGAAGAAGATGCTTACGTTATGAGTTTAGTTGAAAACATTGCAAGGAGAAGACCACGTTCTAATGAGTTATTACAGGTGATTAAAGACATGAAAATCAGAGGACTTTCAGACTCCGAAATAAGTGAGATTACTGGATATTCATCGAACTGGGTGAGCAGTATTAATATGCTTCTTGATAAGGGAGAGCATAAACTTCTCTCAGCAGTCGAACGGGGTAATTTGCCTCTGTATCTCGCAGTGCAATTTGCAAGATGTGAAACTGAGGAAGCACAAGATATTCTTACCGAAGCATATGATAAAAAATTAATAAAAAGTCGGGACATTATAAAGATAAAATACATTCTAAATCAAAGAACAGTTGGGAATAAAGGTGCAAAAGCAGCCGGATTTTATTATCACAAACCATCAAAAAGGATGACTGCAGAGGAGTTGATTGAGCTTTATGAAAATAGTATCGCTGAACATAAATCTGTTTATAACAACTCGAAATTTATAAAAACCAATCTACTAATAATAAATGAGATTTTTAACATCATAATGATGAATAAAAGCTTTCAAAATATACTTGAACAAGAGAATCTTTCAGAACTACCATCTCAGATATTAAACCCAGTAAACAAAGAGGTATCAAAATGATTCAGATACGTTTTGGCAAAAATTTTATTTACCTGGAAACTAATAAGTTAATTCCATCTAAGGAATTATTAGAAAACGTAAAGCGAAGCCATAAATATCATCAAATAGTTACCTCTATCGAAAGCTTGGGTATTATTGAACCAATAATAGTATTCTATGACAAAGATAAAGATGTCACTAAGATACTTGATGGCCATTTAAGGGTTGAGGCTTTAAAAGACTTAGATATAGAAAAAGCTCCATGTATACTTTCGAGCATAGATGATGCTTTCACTCCTAACAAACAAGTGAATCATATAAATGTAGTTGAAGAACATAGAATGATAATTAAGTCTCTGGCAAAAGTATCAATTGAAAAACTTAGTGCTGCTTTGGGCATATCTGTTGATGCCATAAAAGATAAAGCTAATGTGATGAACGGCATAGATCCAAGTGTAATTGCGAAACTTTCTGATAAACCTATACCTAAGGCTACATTTGACGTTTTGAGGAAAATGAAGCCAATTCGTCAAATTGAAGCAGTCGGTACAATGATTAATTTTGATAATTATAGTAAAAAATTTGCAATGAGCATCTTGGATGCAACACCGTCATCGATGATAGTAAATAAAGGGAAAAACACTCCCTATAAAAAGGACATAAAAAAAACCATACTTCGTCTGGAACAAGAAATGGCAACAACTTCGGAAGAAACGAAAAAACTTCAAACCGAGTATGGTTCAGATATGTTGAAATTCGTTATAATCCAGTCATATATTAATAAATTACTTGGCAACTCTAAAGTTCTTCATTGGTTCTTAGAAAACGAGGTTGATTATCTTAATGAGTTAAAAAGAATTTCTAGAATAAATTCTTTGGATGATAAGACTCTTACTGAAAACAGCCAGTCATAGTCATGGTTTTATATAGCCTAAATAAACCAAGAAGTATACTTACACAACGACCTTCACGCCGAAGAAGCTGTCAGATACGCCAGCAACCAAAGCATTGCGTTTAAGAGTCAGTCATTGATACGAAGGGATAACTGCGTATCAGCAGCCGGACATTGAGTCGAATAAAGGCTGGTAGAGAGGGACAGTTCTGTGTCACCGGGAGATTAGTCAGAAACATCAGCGGCAGAACAGATGAACCAGCAATTGGTAGTGTACAGAAAACTCTCCAGTATATAATTATTCAACTTAACACTAAAAAAAATCACATAGTTAATATCATAATTTTTCTTTGGTCTACTTATGCGAGAGATATTGTGGCTTCAACCTGGTATTAGGAGTCGTTTCAGATAAAAGATGTTCTTCGATTCGACTGGACTTGGTAATAGCAATAAGTAATCGTGAATATTGAAGGACGAAAGGCTACTTCAAAACAAAGTAACCTTTCCAATATTCCCATATATGGGACAAGTGGCACATTAACTGCACATAGTGCAGGATACATATGACATAAAACTTTTTATTTATGGCATACATTAAAAATAACTTTTATTTTACGAATGTCAATAGGCTCTTGCTTAATACTTTTAAAATAATTAATTGATTTTTTATTATAGCTTCGCTTGTACAAGCGAAGATCCTATTGTTCTTGAATGAATAATGCCAATTATAAAAGAAGCAAGGGCTAACCCTACGAAGCCGCTGCGCTTGTTTCTTTGGGTTCCCCTTGCTTTTCTTCCCTTCGGTTAGAAAAGAAAATCCAGCCCAGTTTATCAACTATCTACAGTATTCCCACTAAAGAGTAACCGCCACTTTATACTCCGTTTGTGAGCTGAGGCTACTGTAGCATTTTTGGGTTTAAATTTTCTATCATTACCAGTTGTTGTGTCGGGATAAAAATATTTTCTCGCATCCAACCATAAAGATATCAGATTTGCTATCATCATCACTTCACATAATGAAACTTTTTAAGTAGGCCTAAAATACAAGGCCTACTTAATAGCCGGAGATAGTTATTATTTAGATGCTAAAATAGTATTTTTATTGAATTTTTCATCAGCATCTGTAAGCTTTTTCATTATTAAAGCAGGGGCTATATCCTGAAGCTCCGTAGATTTTATGAAAAAATAATTACAAAGGTAAATTATATTATTAAGATTAATTGGTATATCAATATTATAATCTAACATTAACGATAACAAACGATCTCTGTCAATTCTATAAAACTTTTTACCAAGCTCTTTCTCATTAATTATTGAAATTATCTTTTCATCAAGCTTATCGTCCATTCTCAATCTTAATTTATTTCTTAGCATAGCGGACCATGCGCTTGACTTATAATTTCTATATGCTAAATCCTCAAATAACTTCATTATTCCCCAATCAGATGTTTCCAAAGAGGCGTAAATTCCATTCAGCGCGCGACTAAGGTCATTATGCTCAACCCAATCCTCTTTGCACTTATAGCGTAGATCATGCTCAACTTCATGCCATCCTTCAGATAAAATAGTTCTAAATTGGACTTCAAAAGTAGTATCAATATAAGAATATTTCTTTAATAAGACACTATCATTTGATAATACTTCTGGTAACTTAAAGACGTAATTGCATCGAGTTGCCGCAAAGAGATTAGCCGTGGTTTCGTCTACGGTTTTAGATTCAATTTCGAATAATTTCTCCAGTGTTTTTTGAGCAATAAATAAATCATCAGGAAAATATAATATTATCCTAACCCCAAATAAGTCTTGAATTTTTTTACCATCCTCTGAGTATTTATTAGGCTCTTTTTCATATTTCTTAATTATTGAGCTTTCTGATTTTGTCCTCGAAAAAAAACGATAAAGTAATCCAATACGATTAAGTTCATCTTCTATATCTTTTTGCAAACTTTGAATAATTCGCAATTCATTCCCGTTATACATCAGAAATTCCTCCCAAGAATTGCTTTAATCTCTGATATTCTTGCCATGTTAAGTTCAAGGAACGAACGCTTGTCTGGCGTAAGTAAAAGACCGTCTTTCCTCAATTTATCTAAAGAATGGAGTATTTCACTTAACTGAAATTGATTGTTGTTAGAACATAAGCCTTTTATAGGCCGATGCTTATGATAGCTAACACTCCCTCTGGGACAGAACTTCTCTAAGATGTAAATATCACAATCTGTAATATCGTGATCATTTTCACTGTTTATCTCGACAGATTTTTTATTAATAGCATCATTGTCACATTCACATCCCAAAAAATAAATATCTTCCCTACCACTTAATTCGTTAAAACTACAATCTATAAAAGAACAGTTCACGAATGTAACGTTTTTATAATTACCACAGGTAAATATGCTGCTAAAAAACGAACAATCAACAAAGATAGTATCATGTATTATATTTATATCGCCTAAAGAAAGTTTTGATATAGACAATTGCTCAACACTATCATTTTTTAAATCTAATGGAACTTTTCCTATAAGCAAATGACTATAAAGGATTTTATCATTACCTGACATAAAATATAAAGCAAACTCTAAGCTATGCCAAAGTAATTCTTTTTCATCATCGATCCTCGGCATATAAGATTGCACTGCTGGTTCTATAAAACGTTTATCACCAATCCATTCATTTGACTTATCATTAATAATATTTTCAGAAACAAAATTACCAAGAACAAATTCATTAACAAATCCAATACCTTGGTTTTCTGAGCCTGACCGATCTAATAGAGCATGCGATGCTAATTTATTAACTAATTCGTCAGTAGTTGGTCTTTCATCTACAGTATAAAGCTTTCTTGTAGCCTCCAAGAGTTGTTGATTCTTTTCAGTTATGACTAACGATATATACTCTCTAGACTCAGATGTGTAGTTACCCTCGACCATGTCGTCAGCTATTATTTTTAGTATAGTATATTGATCTTCAATAGACATTAATAAATCTTGTCTTTTTCTTTCTCGCTCAAGCATTGAATCAAAATACTTCCTCACTATAGTTGTTGGGTCGCTTATAACTTTATTAAAGTCGGTGTCGTCGATGCATCTTAGAAATGATAGCAGTACAGGGTTTGATAATTTGTTAAGAGGAAATCCTGTCGATGAAATTTCATCTAAACGTTGACCTGGAAGCCAGTCTTCAATTTGTGGTTCATGAATTCTTATTCTTATCACATCAAAATCTTCTTGATGTGATGCTATCCACTGATGGAATTCATCTCCGTCAAATATAGCTGTTCTTCGAGTTGTCAAAACCACTTTTGCACTATCAGTTAGAAGCTCACTTATTGTTTCCAGCATTGGCTCTGTTTTTTCATAATTATTTTCAATTCCGTTTGTACTTTCATGCAATAGTTCATCAAACCCGTCAAGTATAACTGGTACATTTCCTGCTCTTATTTCATTCCTTACTAAGGCTGAGCTTAACAAAGGAAAACTTCTATCAATTTCATCTAATAGTACATACCTGAATATTTTTGCTTGCCTATTCCTTGATAGTTCTGAAAATAATGGTATTTTCCCTATATTGTTAACTATAATCTCCCTCAATAATTCATACGCCGTGCAAGTCTTTCCAAAACCGGCTGCAGCCTCAATCAAAAACAGAATTGGACGCCTATGTTGTATTCTCTCTAATATTTCCGTAACAACATTAGCTTCGCCAATAACACCATTTAAGTAATATTTTGAATTTATGTAGGAATAAGTTGCAGTAGGTGAGTGAATTTTTACAATTGAATCTGTGAAAGTATTATAATCTTTAATCAACCTTTCTTTAGTTGAATCGACGCTAAAGAAGCCATTAAATAATTCCTTATGTGCTTCTTCATAAGACTGATATTTTTTAATTTGACATGCATAACCTAACTGCCTATATTCTTCAAAGGTTTGATTTACATTAACCTCATTATTTAGTGGAAGTATGTCCGCGTTATGGTAGTGCCCTGTTTTAATAGAATATACAGCAATACTTTCGTTACCTGTATTTTCTTCAGTAAAACCAAACCTTTTATATATCTCTGTAAGTTTGCTTTTTCGTAACATTAAACTCACCTCCTGATATTTTTCGCAATGATGCTATAGTCGCTGTATGAACTTTTAATATAATATTACAAAAACCATCTACATAGCTACCGCCTAAGCAATAATAGCTATGTAGAGATTATCTGTAAGAGAACAGTTCAACGGTTACGTGCACGTTATGACATCGTTCTAACTTCATGGGGTGCTCAGTAACAGAACTTTTAAGCCATTCTTGCTCGCTGAACATGCAGTCATACCTATCACAAGCAGTACAACCATTACTTAGCAGACCTCTGCTTCTTGTTCCAAAAGGAACGTAAACCAGATGTTAGAGTTAACAAAACTGAAAGCCACTGCCCCCCAAATCTCCAAGTCAAACATTAGAGACTTTAAGTGAGCTCAGCCCAGATTATGCATTCTAATCAATTTCCAAATAATCAATCGGGCTAAGCCGTGGTGGTCATCGCGCCAATCCCCATAATGAAGGATACATCTTGGCTGTATCATCTTCCTTACAGCTGCGTTTCAACATGTGCTGAACAACACTCAAGTTAATGTAAATGAGCCAGTGAATACAACATCTGTTTCAAATCACTTTGAAGTTTTCTTCACTTAATGTGTACGCCAAAATTATCCGGATAAACATAGAGTAACGGTCGACCGGGATTACAATCAACCAGTTTCATCTCTAGTAAGCGATATTCTTAAGGCGGCAGCGGAATGTTCTGACAACCCCACTGAGGCGGTGCTACAGAATCTTATCGAAGCCAAACATCAGCTACGTTTCCCTAGATGTTAAAATCAGTAGTCGCAGGGCCAATGCTAATGATCCACACATTGACCGTGAAGGGGCCTTTCAGGTGGGTACGACTGCATTCCAAGTGACCACCGCACCTATGGAGAAATTGATTTCACACTGTATCAAAATCAAACGCGCAGGCTACAGGCCGGTCATCCTAACTCTTGAAAGCAAGGTCATTGCAGCACGCCAGCTGGCTGATAACGTTGGTATGTCTGAACTGATAGCCATCCAGGCAGCTGAAACTTTCATTGGTAACAATATTGAAGAGATTGCTATTTATGACGGCGATAAAATCCGTGAGAGTCTCGCAAGATTGATACATCTCTTATGATTGATGAGCCTCTTGGATCGTTAACTTACTGACCGACTCCTGAAATACATAGAGCTCAGTAAGCTTAACGAGTCGCTTTTTTCCACCATACCTAAGCCCCAAAACTAAAGCACTACGGCTTGATTGGGCTGGCGTAAGTCTGCACACCGAGCCTTTTGCACTATAAATTTCTCAGAATATATAACCAATATGTCAGTAAAGGTTTAAAGTGAATGATTCGTTTTGGCAGGATACTTACGATTATCACAACACTATCACATATTGTGTCTCACACACAAAGTTGAAAATCAAAACAGAAGTAAAAGATATAATATTCCCCTGCTAAAATACGATTCACTTCAAACATTTAATATTAATGGGATATATTTCCCCCTAAGCAATGGGGAAAAACGCCCATCAATCAACCATGAAATAAAAATAGCACTTTTTGCAAACTATGAATTTATTTATATAAAACATCACATTAAATTAGTTTATTCAAAAGAAAACGCTTGCTTATTTTTTATTATTAAAAATAAATTTGATTTTTATTTATTTGATAATATACATTCATTTCATCAAAATAATAAAGGAGAATAAAAATGAAAAAACAAAACTATTCAACCCTGACAAGTTACCTATCTAAAACAAAAAAGAATACAGATCTCTACCGTCTGTATAACCCTCACTTTTCAATATTCTGTAAAAATAGCATTGAAGATCATGTTTTTTATCTTAATTATTTTTCCAGACATATGGTGACGGAAAGAAATATTCTGACCATATTTGCTATCCATACCTTTTTCTCTTATAGCATGGAAAAAAAAGACACCATAAAAGCTTTTACCCGTTTTCTTAAAGAGGAGAATCACGATACTTTCTATCAGTCATTTTCTTTTCGTGGCTGCAATATCATTTACACAAACAAAAAAGGCGAAGTGAAAGAGATCTCATGGTTTTCTTTTTCACGGATCTATGACGAGATCATTAAGATAAAAGAATATGAATACAACAATAATACCTGGCACAAAACGACCGCTTAAAAAGGAGAACGCCCATGAGTAACTATACAGAAGATAATTTATTTGACAGCAAAACTAAAAAAGACGTCCAGAATTGCATTGCTGCAGGCATTGACATTAACACACTTAATGAACACGGTGAAAACGCCCTTTTCGGTTGCGACAGTATCGGGGCTTTAAAAGCCATGATTGAAGCAGGCATAGCGCTGAACCATACAGATTGTTATGGTAATAATGCCCTGTTTAGCAGAAAAAGCCCACGTGCAGTGAGGCTATTGATAAAGTCAGGTATTAACGTTCACCACAAAAATAATAAAGGCCAGTCCTGTCTTCACTGGCAGCGCTACGCCATAGATTGTGCGGAACTCCTCATAAACGCGGGCATTGATATCCACAGCACAGATAACGAAGGACAAACGCTTCTTTATGACCTCCTCGATCATGACGTCTTTGATTACTGGGTAAATAAAGGGTGTGACATAAACCACAGAGATTATGGTGGCAAAGCGGTGCTGGATCTTCCGACTGACAACGAGTGGTGGATATATGATTTCAGTATTAATGCCCTCAAACGCCATGTTGATAGAATAGACAGCACGCCAGTATTATTTAAACATGTTTCAACTGAGGCTTTGCCTCTAATTGCTTTGCTTCATGAAAAAGGGCGTAATATCCTTATCGCTGAACACTGTTCCTTCGCATTATATGTCAAAAACATGAAGTACTTCTTTACCTCACTGAAAAAATATACCGATATCAGTCATGTTCAGTTTTATAATTGTTATCATGATAAACATATTGGTATCTACACCGGCATAGAAAGTGTGAAATGGTTCATTCGAAATGGTATCCGAATGGACGACGATATACTCAGACAGCGTTCTGACTCCGATAAGATTTTTTCTTATATCGCAGCAAGAGAGAAAAAAGACCTGTTAAAAGAAATGAAGCCAGAGATCCCCCGTTCATCTGTACGAAAAAGACTCTAAAACTCTGGAGTAAACAACCCTTTTCTTAGTCTGCAAGGATTCATTTAATGACCATTAATCTGATATGTCCTCGTGGGTATACTATTTGTCAAATGGTATACCTTTTTTAATCCAGATAATTAAATTATTTATCCCGTAACAACTTGACTTATTCATTTCATCGGTTATCTGTAGTAATAAACATGAAATAAAAGGATAACTATGAACAGTGACATGAGTAATGATGATGATATAACCAGAGTATCAAAACGCGGTAAATTCCATACTGACAAATTTCCTGAGAATGAAATACGACATCACTGCATCAGTGTCAGATTAAATGAAGAAGAATTAATTATTCTCGACAGTAAAAGAGGTCAGTATAAAAAAGGAGAATGGCTCAGGATGGCTTCCCTGAATAAACTCCCGCCGGTTCTGCCAGAAATCAATCGTGAAGCATGGATAAAACTTGGCAGCCTTTCACAGGATTTAAACTACCTGTTGAGTCATCTCGACAGCAAAAGCCCTGACAGCGAACTGACCCGTACAGAACTCTTCGCCCTGCGCAGACAAATCAAAACTCTCAGGGATCACCTTATTCCCTCAACATTTCTGGAGTCAGACCCATGAAAGGCATGCAGAAAATAAAAAGGGGTAAACAATTCACAGGTGTGGTTATTTATAGCCTGAAGTCAGGTTCTCACCACAAAATCACGCCTTATGTCATCGGTGGCAACATGACGGGTAGCACTGCTGCTGAGCTTATAAGTGAATTTGAAGGCACCCGACTGCTGCGTCCCGATGTCGCCAAACCTGTCTGGCATAATTCACTTCGCCTGCCAAAGGGTGAGAAACTGTCAAACAGACAGTGGGCAGCATTCGCTGACGATTATATGGCCCGAATGGGCTTCACTGACACCCATCTTCGCTGCTATATCATGCACGATGATCCGGATGGGCAGCATATTCATATCATTGCAAGTCGTATTAACATGGTCGGTGGAAAACTGTACCTGGGGAAAAATGAAAATCTTATCGGCACACGGATTATCAGTGAGCTGGAGAGAGTACACGGCCTCACCGAAACTACGGGTGTAACCGGCAGTAGCCGCCAGGATAAAAGGAAGCCTTCCCGTAATGAACTGATGATGGCAGAACGCACAGCAGCTCCCTGCCCTAAGTCACTGTTGCAGGCCCTGCTCGACAATGCATTAACACACCATCCCGATTTACTAACCTTTGTTCGCTTACTGGAACAGGAAGGAGTGACCTGCAAACCCAATATCGCCACTACGGGTAAAATGAGTGGATTTTCATTTCAATACCAGGGTATTGCCTTTAAAGCATCTCAGTTGGGTAAAAAATATGGCTGGTCTTCCCTGCAAGCACTGATTGATTTTACGCCTGAGCATCTGAGTTTACTGAAAGAAGCCCAGAGGCCAATAGAACCTACAACCGCGCCAGTGCCAGTGCCAGTGCCAGTGCCAGTGCCAGTGCCAGTGCCAGTGCCAGTGCCAGTGCCAGTGCCATCATGCGAGTCTGAAGAGCAGGCTGCAAACCGGGAAACGATTCTGGAGAAAATCCATCAGCTTGAAGAAAAAATTCGTCTGGAAAGACAACAGGAGACAGTGGGTATCATCCAGCTCAGGAGCAATCTGCACAATACAGCTCGTCAGATACCCCGCCAGCGTCGTCTGTATTCATGGCTTGTATTGCTCGTCCATATTGTGGCACTTCTCAGGCGCAGAGGCATGTCTCTATTACATGCCACTGCACATCCTTTCCACCAAATCCTCCACCTACATATTCTGACACCCTGTCATCCCATGACAACAAATACCAATAAAGAACAATCATTTAAAAACAACAACCATCCTGCACCATAAGTTAGCTAGTCCATACTTTAGTGATAGTCAATAAGATATCGATCGTTTTTATAGATCGATAATCTAGTTATAATAGATATAACCTATCGCCTGAGATCCATCGATCGGTACAAGCAATTTTACTAAAGCAGTTCATTCATCGAAAATGTTCAAAAATACATCACCTTAAATCAGGCTACGGAGTCATGATGGATAATAAAACGATTAGCTGCCCTTTCTGCTTTACACAAAGCCCACACGGTGTGCGGGTTTGCAAAGGTTGCCATGCAAAAGTGGCCTATGGTGAAAGTCCACTCAGTGTGGCATTCCTGTTTCAATTCGTGGCATTAGCTCTCGCCTGGTTAGTGTTTTCATTGACCGGCAGCACTCCTGCCTCAGTCATTACGTTTTTTGCCAGCGTCATTATTCTTATCTGCATTATTAAAAAGAAATATGCAGACAGAGTTGTTTTTATAAGATGATATTAATTTCACACCACCGCAAACATAAAAAATTAATATGAGAAAACTTATGAACAGATTCATGATTTCTGTGTTTTTTATTTCTTCTTTACTTATTTCTGGCTGTTCAACATCAGGCAACCAGCATCTAAAAAAAGAAACATCACAAAGTCTGCAGTCGAAAATCATCAAAAATAAAACAACGAAATCAGAAATCATTACCGCATTCGGTCAGCCCGAAACCAAAACTACACTTGATAGTGGCAATGAACAATGGACTTATTCGATGGACAACAATCAGTTTGATGCCACCACATTCATTCCCGTGATTGGACTGCTGACCGGGGGTTCACAGACGCAGGCCAAAACGCTGGAAATCGAATTTAAAGGCGAAACCGTCAGCAAGTGGACGTTCTCTGAAAACAACAGCAAGATGAAAACCGGCCTTTTTCAATAACGTACTCTACCGTCTGGGATTATTTTATGAAAACATATGCATTTACCACACTCATTGCGTCCATTTTTTTGCTGACCGGCTGCACCAGTGAACCGTCTGAGCAGGATATTTACACTGCGATGAATAAGGTCGTGGAGCAGACGAATGCCATCGTTAAATCCATAGCGAGAAACGATATCACGCCTGACATGCTGCGGAAGTTAAAATCAGTCAAAAAACACGACTGCGAAAAACTATCGGATAAAAGCTATAAATGCAATGTAACAGCTGTTGTCGATAACGAAAAACGCACAGCGGCTGTCAAGCTGGTCAAAACAGATGATGGCTGGCAGGTCGTTGATAAGTAAGACCACAATAAAATAATCCCGCCAGGCAGGACACCAAATCGGTGGATCCTGCCTTTTTAATGCCCGGTAATATCTTGCGGGAAACGACTGCTTTTATGTCACTCTGCCATACTCTGCCTTGTCCGGCGCATTTCCGATGTCTCACAGTCTTTTCCTGACCACGGATCCTGGTGGTGTATAAGCCAGAGAACGTGCAATGCGTTTCTTTTCATACTGTGCCAGTAAATCAGCATAAATGTGCTCTGCTTCATCCAGATTGCCTGAAATATAATTCACGAGCGAATTCAGGCAATGCAGCAATGTGTCACTGTTTGCGAGTTGCCTGAGCAGAGGGGTCTTCAGGGTAGAAACGACACCCATAAACATCTGCATGATATTATCAACGTGATAACACGAATTGCGATATTGCGCCCGTGAATAAAAATACTTCAGATGATATCCGGCGAAGAGAACATAAAGTTTTTTATAAAAGACATTGTTATTAACGCCGTTGTGATTATGGGTTATAAATTTATCAACAACATGTATAAATTTTTCCTCCTGAGATAACACATTAATAGCACTCATAATTTCCTCCATTATTTTGTTTTTATAATTAAGTACTATCATCTTAAAAATTAAAATCAATAGCAAAATAAAAATATTTTATTATTCATATATATTTTATTCCTCATAAATACAAATAGCTTTTACTGTGCTAAAGTTGTGTCTTCCCGATTGTATTGTTTTTTCATATATCAATTATCTGAGTTATTTCCCTATTGCAGATAAGAAACCCACAGGAATATTTTTTGAGAGCGTGCTACGCACTGGCTTACGCCCCGACTACCTATAAATGTTAATTATTTTTACCAAACAGTTGAAAAACTTAATTTTGTCTCCCTGGCAGCGCCTCTGAGTGCCCGCAGCACTCACTCGCTGAAGCAGAAAGGGTTTTTCCGAAGGGTCCCGGCGTGAGCCGTAGTCAGCAAACGGGTAAATCATGTATCTGTGTTCGCTTTCTCGATCAACTTAGCCTCCTGATTTTTTTTTGCGCGAAGCGTATTTGTGCTGACAGCTAACCCCATTTTTCTGAACTTCTGCACGAAGCGTATTTTTAATGACAGTAAACCTAAATACTGTGAACTCGTGCGCGAAGCGTATTTATACTGACTGAAAACACTATAGTGATGTTCTGAAGCCCAATGGGGCGTAACACACAGTTGCGCAGGCTTCAATTTACAAATGATATTATTTAAGAAAAGCAATAATAAAAATGTTTTCATCAGGTACACCAAGGCCTTGAGTATCGATCAAATGCAAAACTGTGGTTTCTTATTTCTTTATCACTCTTTTATCTTGCAGATCAAAATCAAAAATTATCTAATAAAATCATATGATTATACAAAATATGCCGTTGTTAATTTCAGCACCAAAAATTATCAATCACATAACAGGTGATGGTTAAATTTAGCACCCCTCGTTTCAAATTTTACAACCTATTACCACCACCAAAGAACGGATAAAAAATTCAAATAAGATATAATTAAAATAATATCATCAAAACCATTGACAAATAAATTAAATATGCCATGTCTGTAATCACAACAATAAAAAAGGAGCCATTATGTCAATCACAAGTGTTGTATTAACTAAAGAACAAAAATCCATTATTGCAGAAGCATTAGAGGTTATGCCCGAAGATCTAGAAGAAATAAAAATTAAAGCAACCAGCTATAAAAAGACGTCCTTCAAGGACGATTTCTCAATGGTATTTAAAGGTAATATGGCGACACTCGCCAGAATGGATTTGACGCCTACAGCATTTAGAATTGTGATTTATCTCTTCTCAGCCATTGATTACGGTAATATTATTCCTGATTTTTCACAGTCACGTACTGCCAAAGAGCTTGGGCTGAATAAATCAAATGTTTCACGTGCATTCAAAGAGTTATTTGGAAAAAAATACTTATTCGTGACACCATAGATAATCAGGTATATCTGAATTCAAACTTGTGCGTTAAGGGAATTCCTCGTCGTTTCAATGAAGATCTGATGGATAAATTCAGAAAATCCAGACTGGAGACAGAAGATTTTGCCAATTCGTTTAATTTTTATCGTGCCTGGAGTAAAACAAAATCAGTTAAAAACTCCAGAAGACGAAATCCTGCAGACGGCATTCCATTTTAAAAACATTACAGCGTGGTAATTTTCTCCACGCGAGTGATAACATTAACAAAAAAACGATACCTTTATGCAAAAAAGACTCTCCACTTACTTTCAAAATAATCAATCATCAGTTGAAAGTCATAATCTTAACACTACTATTCACAATGTATTCTGGTTGCTTACATTAATCGCGTCGTATAAGCCAGATAAGAGCATTGTTTACCTAATTTTTCATCGTGTTACGCCCATAGCACAGCAAGAAGGGATACATATTACACCCACTCAATTTTATCAGGCTATCACAGAACTGATTGATGCGAGTGTTACTATACCTACTGAGTTTAAATACCAACACCATTTAAATCCTGTATTTTTCAGCTCTTTTAAATAAAAAAGAGCATAATATTAAAATTCAGGATAACCTATATCCTATAATGTTTACTATAGAAAACCAGATGACCACTATCAAAAGCACATAATTTTCATGTATCATTATCTGTTGAATTAAAATAAGAAGGTACAGACTTGTGCTGTCTGTACCCATGATAATTTATTACAGCCTTTACATCTTTTTATCTGCATTATTATTTCTGATACTATTTTTTTCATAGACAAGCTGCTCAATACACATTCGTACTTCATCATTAATCGTAATATCTGTACTACCATTGACCACTATAGAAAACAATAAATAAAGAAAGACGTGCTCGAACTCTATCTCTTGGACTAGATCTACATAATTACGATAGGATTCAATAGCCTCATAAAAGCTATTCGGTGAAGTCGCAAACGCACATACAAAATCTTTATCTTCTGGTACTATGATTGAATTATTCATTTTAACTTTCCTATACTTATTAATATGAAATGTCATGGTAAAAATCCCGTCATAATTTTCACCAATGGCTATTATTATTACTTCTTAATACTAAAAACCGTCCTAACACTATTAATATTATGCACACCCAACCCACCTAAAACCATCTCACTGCCTTGCAAAAGAACGGTCATAAAAATAATGCAAGTTATTCTTTAACGTTTTAATCTAAAATATGCAGCAAAACTTTGCATTGCCATATGAATTTCTTAATCCAATAAATATTCAATTATCCGCTTCGCCAAGAGTTTCATTTCATCAGGGCATTTAATTAGCGAAAACCAAGTCTCGTAAACATATATTTGTTTGGAAGCATTAAGCTCTGAGATCGCGTCTAAAGGTTGTATCAAATTTCCGACAAGATACTGACTGAGCCAATATATTATTTCTTTATTAAACTCGTTATTGGGTAAATTATAAATCGATTCAGGCTCGAAAATTTTAAAGAATAGTTCCTGGCCCAGATTACACATATGGTTTTCTTCATTCACAAATTCTTCGATAGTCATAAAATCTCTCCTAAATTCAATTAAGCAACATTATTTCGACTTGTTTCGATAACAGACTGAATCCAGCTATCAATCTCACTTTCAACGAAAGCTATTGCACGACTTCCAATTTTGACAGGAGCAGGAAACTTGCCATCGTTGATCAGACGATAGATCCAGGCTTTTCCGTAGCCAGTTCGTTCGAGAACTTCTGGTAAGCGTATGAGGCGGGTTGCTTGATTTTTCATTTCGTTATCCCTTGTCGTTGCGGTGAAGTCACTATACGAGCAGTTGGGAAAAGAAAGGAGCGAAGCTCCTGAAGCGGAGGTTCTTCGCTGCTGTGCAGGATGGTTTTCTCGAAGTTGGTGCAGTACAGAACAAGGGAACTTGAGAGTAGCTGAAATTCCCCTGTTTTATAGCAAGTGTAAAAATGGCCGGTTTAAAGTAAAAATCGCAAAAAAAAGCACCATTTACAGTAGTGCTTTTAGTTTATTTTTATAATAAAAAAACAGACAGTTATTAATTAACTCTTAATCCGATAGTTTCATTACATCAGAGACTTTCATTTGCTTTAAATGGCTGTTTTTGTTCATGAAGTAATGGAATTGTCGGATAAAGTCAGTTGTGCAGGATTTAAGAGCCAAAGGCCTGTCGGTATCTTTGATTTGGCTGGACTGTCTCATTTCGCTTTCTTCGTCATCGTCTGTATATAGTAGTCTGGATAACCTGTCGTCAGAGACACGGATTTTTTTAACGGCTGCCCACACCAGGATATCAAGCATAGGTATTACACGATAACTGATGAGTTTCTTGATAGTTCCGTATCCAAAACGAACAGATTCCAATGGGTTTTCATCAATACCCTTAACTTTACGCCACTGCGGTAATGCAGCTTTAAGCGACTCTGCAATCTCTTCGTCTGTGCCACTTGCCAGATCAATCTCGAACATGATCGTTCGTGTAAACTGATCTGGCATAATGTCTGAAAGTGATTCTTCTCGAAGCTCTGCGTTTATAGAATAATTATCACCTTCATGCCAAAGAAAACCTCCACGTTGCATTGCAATAATGCTCGTTTCAGCAAGGCGATCAAGAGTTGTGAGAAAGAAATGGGGAGGTTGAAAAAGTTTGTTGGCAGGAGTCATGTATCCCAGTTGTCCTTCTTCAATTAAAAAAGGATTGCCACTAAAAATTTTTGAGAAGTAACCCGCAAGTGCTCTGCTCTCAAACTCTTCCCGATACTCCTTAAAGAACAATTTACGGGCCCATATCTCATGGTAGAACTGAATCAATGAGAGGTCTTCAAATTTGCGATATGTATCAATCTTAAACCAGCTCTTGATGACTTTTGTATGCTCTGGTGACCAATTGTTCAAAATCCATTCTCCACCTATGCTGGTACTGCGGATAGAATCGTGCTATTGAGAAAAGTTACCGTATTCGTCTACCTATGAAAAGCATAACGGACCTTATCTATGAGTTCAGTTACCAATAGGGAGTTGAACTGAGAAATTTGTTGTCTTTTGATACAATTTGCAAATCGGCTATTCGTGAGAACTCATACCATTAAGATTTATGGTTCCTTTTTAGGACCACATATAAATTTAAAATAAACCTAAAAATCAATGTCATGAATAGTTATTTACAGGAACGCCAGCCCACCAATCATGATTGGACGGTGTAAGGACAACACCAACAAAAACAGGAAGTTAGAAGTCTCAGCAAAACACCGACCAGACGGTGAGGAGACATAAAAGGATACGCAAAGGAGCCGCGGCTCCTGGTAACATGAAAGCCCACAGATGTGGGCTTTTTCGTTGATGGTCAGAACGACCAGTTCACACCAGCTACCGCGTTCCACGGGGATTCCACACCGGCACTATGGCTATACCCCACCCCAAGATGCCCGCTTAACGTACTGCTGAATGAGGCTTTAATACCTGCCTGGTATATTCCACGTCTGCCCGACAAATAATTGACGAAATTACCGTCACTATTCACTTTCACCCGGTTATCATCGACAAATTCTTTGCGCACAGCCGCCTTCAGCCACGGCTCAACTTCCATACCGTTCCCCAGACGCATGTTGTAACTCAGCGTTGCGCCCAGTTCACGATATATACTGCGGGTATCGACTGATTTCGATTTCATGCCATTGGATAAATGATATTCGGGGTTATCAGCGGTGAACCCCGTTAACGATGCATACGGCGTCAGGTTCCAGTTACCATCGGTAAATCGCATCCCGGTTTCAATGTGACCGCCCAGCCCGTTGCTGTGGTAACTGCCATTGGCGGCTCCACCGCTGCTCATTTTACCTGCTACGTTACTTTTAAAACGGTTCAGCTTCACGACACCGTCCAGATAGAAACCACTTTCATGTTCCCAACTGGCATAGCCGCCCAGAGAATAACTGCCCACACTGCCATGTCCTCCGCGATCAAAACCGATATGTGAATGGGAATAGCCCATAAAAGCGCCTAGCGTGGTAATTCCTTCAGGAATATCATTACGGCTGTCGATCCCCACTGTCATTCCGGTCAGCGTCTGCTCAAACCCGGCACCCGCATCGGTGGTGACATTATTACGGGTGTTATACGTCGCCCCCCAGACATTATTGTTGTGTGGACTCGCTTTCATTATGTTCAACCGCTCGCGAATACTGTTTAGCTCAGCATCAAATACCAACGGTAATGTTGCTGCCATATTGAGTACGGCTGCCGTAGAAGGCGTAATGCGTTTCTCCGGAACGGGTGTCGGCGTTGGATCGGGAGTAGGGTCTGGTTTTGGATTTGGGTCTGGCTTTGGATCGGGTTTTGGGTCTGGCTTTGGATTTGGGATGGGGTCCGGGTTGGGTTTGACATCATTGGTCAGGTTCCAGTTGCTGTTGCCGTCACTTTTCAGGACATACTCATAGGTCCCAAGATCAACGAAACCGCCGGTATTGCCCAGCGTAAACGAAGCATCCCCTCCCCCTGTTTTCACCAGCGTCATCGCGTCGTCAGACTGTGGGCTGACGCCGGTATCCTGAACAAAGATTTTAAAATTACCAGTGGCGTTGTTGTTGACGACCAGTTGATCGCCCCGGGAGCCTGCAACGTTGGTATGCAGGTAGAAATTACCGCTACCGGAAAGTTCATTGGTTGTCAGCGTATTGTAGATACCGTTAGTTGTGGCAGGCGCTGCTGTTTGTGCTGACAAATAAACATCACCGTCGTTGAGTAGCAAACTGTTTACTCTATATTCGCAGTTGCTGGTACCTGCACAGGAATTATTGCTGTTAAGCCAGACACTGCCCCGGCTGGCAGCCGTCAGGTCGGCAAGCGTGGTATCGACGCCATTTCCCAGAGTCAATGTCGCGCTATCGGTAATCCGGACCGCCCCTTCGAGTTTAACTGGCGTAACATTATCCCGTGGCGTCATTAACGACAGGCTTCCTGTCGCGCCACTGACCGATGCATCCGCCAGCGTACCTGCGTAGACGATTGCCGTACCGCCAGCGACCTGGAGATCTTCTGCCCGGGCCAGAGCCTGAAACTCATCTTTTGACCGCCCAAGGGTATATTGCCCGCCAGAGTTAACCTTTGTGGCGGAGTCCTGACCCAGGTTTTGCATTGCCCCACCCTTGCCAACCGTGGAGTCGCGAGCTTCGGTACCTGCTAATACCAATAAATTACCGCCATTTTCCAGCAACATATTGGTCGCTAAATTGCCGGAAATGGAAAAAGTACCGTACTGGTGAGTACCGCTGATTTCAATACCGTTAGCCGTGCTCGTCTGGAGAGCGGCACCGCTGTTCTGGACGATATCTGTCGCTTTGCCATTATCGTTGACTGTCAGCGTACCGCCTTCATTGATCTTTGTTTTTATTGCCTCTCCGTTAGCTGAAACTGTTTGTATTCCGCCGTCGTTAATTGTTGTCTCATTCGCCACACCCTCGACAATTTGTTCACCGCCGGTGAGCGTCGTGCCTGTCGCAGTGGCTTTTGTTTTGACGATCTCCCGTCCGCCCATATTGACCTGTGTTTTGTCAGAAGAGGTGTCTGACTCCACGGTTAACACGCCGCCATTTGCCAGCAGGATATTGTTCGCCGCACCCTGCTCGATGCTGAACGCGACGCCATCCGCGCGTGTTCCTGTGACCCGCGTCGCCCTGGTGGTTGCAACCAAAGCGCCCTGGCTACTCTGCTGTATCCCCGTTGCGCTGCCTTTCTCCCGCACATCGAGTGTGCCGCCGTCATTAAGCACCGAGTTTTCAGCCAGACCGCCCTCATTAACTACCTGTGAACCCCCATTAATAATGGAACCTTCCGCTGTCCCGTTTGCCATAATTTGTTGTAGGCCAGAGACGATATCGGTATTGATTGCCTTACCATAATTCTGAACGGTTTGCGTGCCACCATTGATGTGTGTTTTCTCTGTTGACCCACCATCAACAATTTGTTCACCACTTTCGATATTTGCTTCAGTGGCTAAACCATATACCGTTTGCTTGCCACCTTTGATATTTGCTTTATCAGAAGTGGCACTGGCATATATTGTTTGGGTGCCAGCACTATTGAGTACAGTGCCAACATCTTTTCCATAAACATCCATTTTGCCGTTGGCATTAATAATCGTGTCAACTGCGCGGGAACCAGTGACGACTGTTAATGAGCCAGCGTTTTCCAGCACTACATTTTTAGCTTCTGAATTCCTGATGTAGAAAGCATCACCATAACTGTTGGTTCCTTCGATAAGTGTTCCGGAGGTCGTGGAAGCAATTAATGCGCCGCCGGATTGTTGCTCAACATGCTTAGCCTCACCACCGTCCTGAACCTCCAGAACGCCGCCATTATTAAGTCTGGTGCTATCTGTTTTAGCCTCCTTCTGGACAATCAGCTTACCGCCAGTATCAATGGTAGTATTTTTCGCCGAGGTTTTAGCCACTACCGTCAGTTCGCCGGTATTTTCCAGCACAACATAATTAGCCTCCCCTCCGGTAATAGTGAAGTGAGAGAGCTTGTTGTATCCTTCGATATCAGTCCCTGCACCCGTGTTGGCAACTAAAGCACTGCCCGTCTCCTGGTTAACCCCATGTGCAATACCGCCGGTATAGACAATCAGCGAGCCTCCGGCGCTAATATTGCTGCCAATTGCCGTACCATCTTTCTCAACAACCTGCCGGCTCCCGGAGGATATAATTGTTGTGTCAGCTTTCCCGCCGCTTTTGATATTTTGCGTTCCGCTGTTGATATTGGTGCCTGTGGCTATGCCATAATTATTAATATTCTGTGTGCCACCATTAATTATGGTATTTGTCGCGTTTCCTGCAACATCCATAACCCCGCCATTATCTATTCGGGTCGCATCAGCTTTAGCATTGGTTAAAACTGACATTGTTCCTTTATCTTTAATAATCGTCTTGTTTGCCGAACCATATGCGTTTATGTCTAAATGACCACCGTTTTCCAGCAACACATTGTCTGCCACGTGATTGTGGATGGAGAATGCACCTTCACTATTCGTACCGCTCACCGTCGTACCGTTAGTGTTAGTTTTTAAAATTGCACCATCGTGCTGGGTAACATTTGTTGCCGTACCACCACTAACATCAAGCACGCCACCAGAATAAACTTCAATAACATCCGAGGTGCTGGTGTTATCAACAATTTGCGTGCCACCAGAATAGATATGCGTATTTTTTGCCGTTGACTTACTATTCAGAGACTGAGTTCCGCCTTCAATCGTCGTGTCCAGCGCACGGCTCTCATATACTCTTTGCTCACCGCCATTTTTAATGGTTGTTGTTTCTACTGTGCTCTGTTCAACATACTGTCGACCACCATTTATGGTTGTGTTCGTTGCCAGACTTCCTTGTACTACGTCCTGAGAGCCAGACTTATTTATCGTTGTACCATCAGCATGCCCTTGAACTTTTACTATCTGGCTACCACCATCAATGAGTATTCCATTCGCACTCCCTCCCTCTACGCGTGAAGCACCGCCCTTAATTGTCGTTCCATTGCTGATACCCCCTTTATAAACGTCCTGATTGCCACTCTCGATTGTCGTACCTGTGGAAATACCCCCGTCATGAATTGACTGTCTGCCACCGTTAATGGTTGTATTATTAGCCTGCCCCACAAAATTGTTATGACTTCCTATATCTTGATATCCACCAGATTCAATAAGACTTCCATTAGATACCCCGCCATGAACATTCTGCTGGCCATGGTTGATAATATGAGTGTTATTTGTTGTACCTCGTTCATTCACTTTTTGGTTGCCATCTACAGTCTCATCGTTTACCACACCAATAACATTAGTAGTGAAGGCAGCCATCCCGGGCGGGGCATATATCAAGGCAGATATCAATAAGGAAAGTACTGAGCGGCGACAATAATAGGGACTGGTCCTGTTCATAAATTTCATCCTCTGAAAAGTGAATACTGAGTAGCGTTTAAGCGACCTTAGCTTTGCTGCAACATCAGCCCACAGGCACCAGACCAGGGGATTCATCCTGAAGAGACAGCGCAAGTGTATTGTGTTCACCGCTCATCAAAGACATCATGATGAAATGATGATATTCCGCATAAGAATGAGGCATTTTTTAAACGCAGTGCGCTGAAGTGTGGTTGGATAAAAAAGTCAATCCATTCAGGAAATACGGGCGTATTCTTTTCTTTCGACAATGAGGCCGTTGGCAAAATAAAATGATTTACATAATCGTTTCTGATGAATATCTTCTGCTCACATAAAAATCACACAATAACTTTGAGATCGCAGATTGTTTTACTTTTACAGCATTCGTCCCCCCATTGTTGGGCAAATATAGATTGGGCCAGAGCACGAAAGTTAATACCACGTTCGCACAGCTCCTCCAACAGCACGACAAGATGCCACATACTGCGCCCCAGTCGGTTCAGTTTACAGACTAGCAGTGCGTTCCCTGCCGATGATGTCCTGACCAGTTTTTTCAATCCGGACCTCCTGCCACGGTTTTACGTTGAAGTGGTAACCCTGAGCACGCAGTTCTTCAGTCAGGCGTGGTGCACCGTAACGCTGTTATTGCTGGGTAAGATCAAAAAACTTTCAGGCAGCTAAGGAAAGTTGAACCAGACATTAGATGAAATATTTCAACCAATTACAGCACCAATTCAGTCACTGCCAGCCCACCAAATAAATCAAGGGGTTACATGAAAACGTAGCCCCTTTTTCTTTGGTAGTGACACTAAAATGGATGTAGTGTGAAGAATAATCCCGTTTACTCAATCAATAATACATATTGTTTCAATCTACGTTATTATCTCTTTGTAAAAATTGCCATTTATTAATCATTGAAAACTGCTTTTAGAACTTGATACAACGGGACTAGTCACAACAGGACTATTCTCAACGGGATCATCCTCAGAGGAACTATCATCAAAGTCATCATCCATAAATAAAATATCATCGAATGGTGCCACGCCCGTGATGAGTTTTATTTTATTATTACGATCAGTCAATACTCCACTTAAACCGTTTTCGCTCACAGGTTTTAATGATTTTTCATTACTCTTGTTGTAAGCAGGCGCATTAAAAATACACGGAGTATCAACATCAAACAATGACGTTCCCCAGTTCACATATTGAATATCATAGTTACTGAAGTTCTGTCCAGAAAAGAAGCACCCCTTAAAATCCAATCCACGTAAATTATATAAACCACCCTCTTCTTTTTGGAGAGTAATGTTAATTTTGGCTATCTCCCGGACATCATCGCCATTTTTGTATTTGAATACCGTTTCAAGATGTTCTCCAGACAGCTTGACTTCAGGAAATAATTTGAAATCAAAGCCTATATTATTATGTGTCAACGTAGATGAACAAAAAATGGAAAAAGCTTGCAGTGCTGAATTATAGCTATCGATTTTATCTTGAGGCTGAGCTCTTGGTAAAAACTTATAGCAACACTCATAAAAATTAAACAGAAGCTCTGAAGACCTTGTATTTTTATCAAATAATACCCCCTTGAACTCATTCACAAACGCATCTTTTTTTTCTTGAATATCTATGGGGTGTTCCTTTGACTCTGACAAAGATGAAATCTCATCTATTTTGTTTTCATATGAATTACGTGATTCCATACAGACATTTGGCGGCGTTTCTAAAATAACACTACGCGTACTACTTGGCTTAAGTAAACCAACATGAAAATCACTTTTTCTTATATTATCGAAAAGGTTCT
>OJJG01000060.1_pt1 | contig 29292 bp, 40 predicted proteins | sample 1596291 | NCBI WGS metagenome assembly OJJG01 (sample SAMEA4350149, study PRJEB24818) | metagenome | biome: human; feature: gut; material: faeces | place: Denmark | collected 2013-09 | reverse complement strand
CTCTTATTCCTTCGTTTGGTGAACATCCACCTCTTGTGGATATAACATATGAATCATTTATTAAAATACTAACAAGAAAACAATCAGGAATATATACCTACACATTACCTGAAAAGTGGAGTGATGAGAGCATAAACTGGAATGAAAACAAGATATTAAGGCCTAAGAAACTATATAAAAACAACTGTGCCTTTTATGGTTCCGGAAAAGTTGAGGGGCGTGTAATTGGAGGAAATCTAAATACTTTGACAGGTATATGGGGGAGTGAATGGATGCCTGAAATTCGGAATGGAGATATATTGTTTATTGAGGACAGTCGGAAAAGCATTGCAACAGTTGAACGATTATTCTCTATGCTAAAGCTTAATCGCGTGTTTGATAAAGTTAGTGCAATAATACTCGGGAAACATGAGCTTTTTGATTGTGCAGGAAGTAAACGCAGACCATATGAAGTATTAACAGAGGTATTAGATGGGAAACAGATTCCTGTACTGGATGGATTTGATTGTTCACATACACATCCAATGCTAACTCTTCCACTTGGTGTAAAATTAGCCATTGACTTTGACAACAAAAATATATCTATAACAGAACAATATCTATCTACCGAGAAATAAATATTATCATCTCACAGACATAAACAAAATGGCGTAGAATACTACGCCATACAGTATTAACCAATTACTTTCGAATAAATATTTTGATCGTATGATACACCGTTGAGTATTTCTGCTTTTTGCAGAACACCTTCTAAGGTGAAGCCACACCTCAATGCCGTGGCATTACTTTTTTTATTATCAACAATACATTTTATAACAAATCTTTTTATAACGCCCGAATCCCCATACTCCTGTATCAGTTTATTTATAGCATTGGTTACAATCCCCTTTCCCTGAAAGTTAGCGCCTAACCAATAGCCAATATATGCTGTTTTATTAGCATGGTCAATAATATTAAAAGATACAACGCCAGCTATCTTAGTTTTGTATTTAATAAAGAGGATTAATGCTTTTTCATTCTGGTTATCAATCATTGATTGCTCAATGAAAGAAACAGAATCAGAAATGTTATTAACAAACGCTGGCCATGCCATGCTTTTAATGAAATTTATTTTGTTTTGATTAATGAGCAAATATAACTCTTCAGCGTATTTTAACGCTGGATACAACAATGTAATCTCATCATTTACTTTTATTCCTGATGGCGTAAGAGATACATCATACTTCCGGAAATCAAGTTCTCTTCTGTGAATCCTTGATATATTAACAACATCATTTGTTATGGTATATACAGCATAAAGATTACGCGTCCACTGGTTTCCTGTTTGCATATCATAAGCACCACACCCTCGAACAGAAAATAAATACTCAGATAAGTTACTGGGAAGAATAACTGAAGGAAACAAGCAATCACATTCAAAGCAATTGAATCCAGCAATAATATACTCATCAGATTTATCATCTGAAATATGGTTATGATTATGAAACAATGTAAATGAATGGTCCCAATTTCTGATCGAAGGTATCCAGTTTATACCAATGTTAGTTTGAGCAACTTTAACACCATACCTGTTTTTAGTACTAATAACTTTCCCTATAAAGTAGCCAAAATCTTCGACCAGATGTCTCCCTGGTTCAAAAATATAGTTCCATTTATCACATACAGTACCGAAGAAATTTTTTATTGTATCATATATCGATGAGAAAAATACCTCCGGACATGGAGTTGGGTTATCACTGGATGCTGAGAAAGAATCTGCAGGTATCCCACTACCAAGATTAAGAGTGCCATCATCTGGCATATACCTAAGAATCAACTCATGATACTGTATAATAGCTTTACATATTTTTTCCGCATTGGGTAGATTAGAGCCAACATGTAAATGGAACCCGTCTAAAATGAGATACTCTGACTTACTGATCAACATCTCCAGTAAATTAATAGCCTCACTTTCAGATAAGCCAAATCTTGATAAATTATCATCATAGTAATGCGATAATCTCAAATGAATTCTACATGTCAACTTATGCAATTTACATAGTTCATTAAGTCTTTTACATTCATCAATATTGTCAACTTCAATTAATGCCCCAATCTCTATTGCCTTTAATAGTTCACTCGTTTTTTTTAAAGGGCCATCAAAAACAATCCGGTTAAAACCGTCTCTTTTAGCGAGGTTCATTTCATCAACAGAGCACACCTCTGCATACAAACCTTTACCTGAGATAATCTGGCACCATTGTGCCAGATTATTTGACTTATATGAATATGCGATACTGCTGTTGGGGAAAAAACTCTTAAGTTGACACCTGTAATGTTCCAGACGCTCCAGAGCTCCATCTACATCAAAAATGACAAATGAGTTATCGCCCGATTCAATCCCCTTAATAATTAACTCCCGGGCATGTTTAACAATTTTAGATGGTGTTATTTTTTGCGCCATATTTGCAATGTAACTCCCTGATAATCTCTTTGGATATTTAATGGTCTGCGTATTTTTAAAAATCTTTCAAAAAATACATTCTGAAGTGAACCATTCAAACCTTTTGTAAACTCATTTCTATTGAAAATGTAATCATAAATATCGGCTTTTAACTCATCTTCACTTTGAGATTCCATCTCATGATTTTCTTCTGAAACCAGAGTAAATCTTTCAGAAAAAAACTGATGCCAGTATTCCAAAGTCCACAAAGGATTGGGTCTGAAATTTATTGCATTATATACATCATTGATAAGTTTATCTGATATTTTACGCCTGTAATAAAAATTTGAAATGCACATGCTTCCCATGTGGTTTAAACATCGATGAGTTTCATTCAAGGCTATTAACCGATTTTGTATAAATGCAAAATTACATCCACCGAGAACATGTGTAAAAGTGTTATCTTCAAATGGTAAATCACAAGCATCAGCTACATAATATTTCAATAAATTATTAGCCTTAAGCTTTTTTGCCTTTTCATTTGCGACCATTACAGCTGATTCAGATATATCAATACCCTCTGCAGATGCACCTTCTTTTTTGAAGCATTCACGTGAACTAAAACCCGTGGAACATGCTAAATCTAATAGGTGAGACTTTTTGTTAATACATCCATGCTTAATCCAGTAGTCTATGGTGTACTCTGCTCCAGGAGGAGTGTTATCCTGTTGCATCAGAGCAACAAAATCAGGGTAATTCATATTTAAAATGACTTCTTCCGTCAATTCTTCAGCATGTTTAATCGTCATACCATCTCCTTTTTAAAGGACCACATTAAGAACAAACAACCACACAGTACACATGCAATTGCAGAGATAAATATATAAGTGGTGACAGGCATATTACCTGGTAATACAGATATAACTCCCAACACAGAAATGGAAGCAACACGACATGAAAGAGAAACAAGACCAAGAGCTCCCGAAATAATATTCTTATAATTGCCATTAAGTCTGCTTATGAATATATTCTGTGCTCCAACAGGTATTGTTGAAATCATCCCATGGATTATAGAGAAAATAGCTACACCGAGAACAACATTATTATCTGTTATTAACATAAATAGTAAAATACAGGCGATTGAACTAAGAAATGAACATAATGTACAAACAAGTATATAAAGTTTACATCTTACATCTATCTTTGGCATAAAATAGTTTGCTATATATTGCATTGAAAATGCACCAATATGACACATCAGTAAAGTTATAAGCTCTCTTTTTGATAATGAGCCAATACTTTCCCCAGATAACATAATTGGTTGCCAAAAATGATAAATTACCTGTATACCAAGTGTAAACATACATGTTATAGATAAAAAATATGTCCCATTATAACTTCCTGTTATCAATCCAATACTCTCTTTTGCTTGTTTAATAATACTATCTCGTGCTTCTTTTTCACCCCCACTGCCGTTAGTTTTTACACATAAAAAAACGATAAAGACAACAAACATCAAGAAGAACGATACTATATAGCCAGATTTATAAGAATCATAGAAGTAGACAACTAATATTCCAACAGCACCAGTTATCACACTCCCAAAGGAAGATACCCTTTCGCATAAATGAGCACATAAGGTAAATTTTTCATTTCTACCATCCAGAGCACTTAACACCCATCCCTCTATAGCCCCAGATATACAACAAATACCAATGGCATAAAATATTTCAGAAAAAACCAATGCCAGCATATCAGGAGACTGAATACAAAGAGGGTAAAATAAAATAGTAAAAAATACGCCACTAACTACAACCTGTTTCCTGTAAAATCTGTCTGCAATGACAGATAAAGGAAAATCAAGAATCAGCACTGTCACAGAAAAAACGATTTGTAAAACAGCAAGTTGAGATATAGTTACACCTGTAGATATAAGAAATGCTGCATGGTAGACACCAATTAACATACGTATAGCATTATAAGCTCCATAGTTCACAGATAAAATATTTGCAGTATTCACATTCTATTTCCACACACAGAGCAAACAGGCGAACGGCCCATATTCTGGGAATGTATTTTTATTTCATCTGACCAGATGCCTATTCTTTTATTAAGTGATAATGGCTCGGAGTATTTTCCAATGAACTTAATTACGTCTGCCGCACATAATGCAGCGGCAACATTATTCACAGGTGCAAATGTTGCTGGTTTAAATCTGCTATTGATTAGCTTAATCTTATGATCAATGTTTTCCTTTTCTGAACCATATAGATCTGCCACGACTTTTTGGCACTCATAACATCCTGTTTTACCAGGAACATATAATGGACCAAAGACTGCAATATCATTAACATACCCAGCATTTATATAGGGCTGATTTGCTCTAACGCAATATTTATTAACCCAGTTGATCAGATTAAATGGATGATCTGCAGAAACAACCCATATATCAGCTTCTGGTACCTTATGAAGATCAGTGTAATCGTTTATATTCAAAGCGATTTCAGACACCGAAATTTCAGAGTTTCTTTTTAATAACTCGCGTTTTATAACTTCTGTTTTATTTTTACCGACATCATTCTCTGAAAATAAAACCTGCCTTGTCAAATTTGTATTTTCTATTTGATCATTATCAATTAGTATAATTTCGCCAATACCAGACGTTGCGAGTATAACAGATACATGATTTCCTATACCCCCACAACCAAGAATTACTACCTTAGCATCTTTTAGTTTATCTTGCACAAGAACAGGGTTAGCACCATAACTTTGATAATGTAAAAAGTTACGAGAGTAACGATTATTCTCAGTAGAGTTATTATACTCACTAGGTATAATAAAGAAATTTTCCTTAAGGAACCTAAAGCAATTAGAGAAATCTTTTTCAGATATATTGACAGTTTCCAACGCTGCAGTATAACTCGATGGGGTTATGAAACAATATGCGGTTTTTATAATATTTTCCCAAAGCGCTAAATCCTCAACATATTGCTCCTTTCCGCCTCCACCAACTAATCCACCGCTCCCGTATCGAGCAATTTTGACATAGCGACCCAATATATAATCCATAAATAAACCTCGCAGATAAATTTTGTATGCCACCCTGTACAGGGTGGCATTTAATGGACATTTATATTTTGCCATTAGTTTGCATTACCAGTACGCATTCTACGCCTCCTATTACTGTGATTAATTCACAAGTGTTTTTATCACTATAAAAAACAATATTCCTCATGAAAATATACAAACATAGATTCATTTCACAAAAAAAGAACAGCACAATCATATTATTTGCGGTTATACATTTTTATTCTAAAATTTATTAATTTATATATTTAGACATAAATAACCATACAGAATATAATCATCTACGTTTAAACCATTTTGTAATAAAAATTTGATACATCCATCGTTCATTACATTAGAAACCAATAATCCTGATTACCAGTCACGTTGAGAAGCCACTCAATGAGCGGTGGTGCGCTACGTGAAATCTGAGTTTTTTCGGGTCGGATTGGACACGAGAATTTATGAGAAAGAATCAGGATATGCCACGAAAATGGAGATTAATTTTCGATGAAAGGCAGCTCGCAATCACCGCATTCAATATTCACTCCGGACTTCCCCCAGACAGCAGCACCACACCCCGACACTGATATTTGACTTTGTTCCTTTTTGGCTTGTCCTCAAAAGCCGCAACAAACAGATCGTTATCATTGCTCCCGTTCTACGGCGACACTGACAGCACCGGCTTCAATATCAATCCCGGTTCAGCATTTTGATGTGCTTGAGCAAGTAGTTTCCCGCCATTGATCGATGACGGCGGCCATCTCTTTTTGTTGTTCAACCTGGACAGGGAAGCGATCAAACCAGCTCAAAGCAAATTTACCCTGAAACAGTTCCAGTGTGACGCGCTGGAACGTAATCAGACACTCGGGGAGTTCACCGTCAAAAAGGCGCTGGTTATAGAAATCAAACGCCTGTTGTAGCTCGCTGTAGCGCGTTCTGTGGCTATCGTCATCATCGACAACCCAGCATTTCGCGCCGTCATATTCATTGCCACTTTCTGCAATAAACACGTTCTCTTCAGTATCTACCGCTATCACTCTGGGGCGCTCATGCTGAGGGGCGCGGAGAATATTTTTCCAGCAATACACCTTCCCGTCCTAAATCAGAATCACACCCGAATCTGCGTGCTCCGGATTGTGCTGACGCCATACCCTGGCAATATCAAGCCCAGGAAGAGCATCGAGCGCGTAATATTGCTGGCAAGAAAGGTAAGCAGGGGGTATCCCTGCTTTATGTACCAGAAATCAGGCACTGCCCCATGAGCCATGTTTCAGACATTGCTGGTAAAAGACACTTAGAAGCTCTTGCTCTGTTGGCGGTTCTTCGCCAGAAATTCCAATTCTGGCTGGGATAAATACGTTTTCGTCTTTCCCTGCCAGTGGCCGCAACTCATCAGACTGGCGCATAACGTTATCCAACGCTTTTGCCAACTCCGCTCCATTGCTGGCCGGAATACTGGTCAGAACGGCCATTCCACCTTTAATCTCGCGACGGGAGCCTTTTTTCCTGGCGATACACACAACAAATAGCTGTATTTCAGGTTGCAACCATGCCTGCTGAACAAAGCCGTCCTGATAGTGCACTTCATGATGTGTGATTTTGCTGAGATCTGCACCTGTCTGGAAATACATTAATGGTAATGTCAGACTCAAAACATCCTCCTGTTTATCAAAAAAGTCTCCTGCGTAAACCAGAAGCCTATTATATTACTGTTCGTCGCCAGCAGAGCTGGAAGCATCTTTTTTGATGATAAACTCATCAAGAGAGCGACCGCCTGCCAGTGCTTCAGCTATCGGTTTTGGCGCACGCCCACGACCAGACCAGTATTTCGTTTCACCATTTTCTTCAAACTGATACTTGGGTGGCGCTTTTGGTAACGTTTTTTTACGTGATTTTGGTGCTTCTTCGGACAGACCAAGCAGTTCTTCCGGTGAGAAACCCTCTCCGGCAATTAACTGAAGCAGTTCCTGACGTTTCCGTTCACGCTCAGCCCGTTCAGCCGCTTCACGTTCAGCATCTTCACGACGTTCTTCAATAACAGCGTTGAGCTTTTCCTGCATTTCGAGCAACCGCTCAAAATCAACCTCACGAGCAAATACACGCAATGAACGAATATTCATCATAGTCCGGCTGATAATGCCGTATTCATCTTCTTTAGTCAGTTCGCTCATAATTAATCCTCTTGTTTAGTGGACATACTTCCAGACACCGGAAGGAACCTTATCATAAAGTTTATTCATCACCAGTTCTGCACGGCGGTGATCTGCGGCAGAATAAAATGCCTCTGATTCTGATAAAGGCAGCTTGTAACGGTTAATCTCAATAACTTTTTCAAGAGTATCTCTTGATGTACATTTTCTTAACTGAAAAAGCCATTCCTGCTTTGTTTTCACTTCTTAGCCCTTGCCGGAAAACCCAGCTTCCCTGTTTTCTTATCCTCAAGGAAAAGAACTGTATCATACGTTCCACCACTTTTCTTTTTAAATCCCTTAATCAAATCGGTTTTCCCTGATTTAACCAGTTTTTCGGCCTGTGCCTGGGTGATTTTCTTACCAGAAAACTCACTCCGGATTTTAAATTCACATCCGGTACAGAAATAACCTTTCGGCCTGATAACAATATGTTTACCACAGGAAGGGCAGGGAGAGTCCAGGCGTTGAGACTGCCCCACTGGAGATGCGGGTTCAATCTTCATCTCGCCCAGGTCAACATCAGAAATCATGCCTGTCAGTTCACCGTACAGCTCATTAATAAACTGTTCAACCGTCAGGTCGCCATTTTCTATGGCTGCCTGCTTTTCAGACCATAATGCTGTCATATCAGGATTAACCGCTATACCAGGCAGAGCATCAATAAGCGCATATCCGGTATCAGTAGGAATAAGTTTCCCTTTTTCGAGCGTGATATAGTTTCTTTTCTTCAGAGTTTCCAGAATGGCTGCGCGGGTAGCTGGCGTACCAATGCCGCCATGTTCATCTTTTTTGTCTTTATCCTTATCTTTCAGCAATTTCTTAATCGTTGGGTCAGTGACAAAATCCGCGACGCGAACAAGAGCAGCAAGCAAGGAGGCTTCGGTGAATAACGGCGGCGGTGTTGTTTTCTTCTCATTAACAACAACTTCTTTTGTAGTCAGTGTTTCTCCTGTGCGAATTTTACAGAGCAGTTCAAAAGCGGAATCATCATTATCTTCTGATTCACCTTCGTCTGTGGTTTCCGCGCCAAGAAACGCCTCAAATCCGCTGTCAGTTGTTTTTCTGGCACGTGCATAGAACGACTCATCACCACACTGAATGGCAACCGATACTTCCTGGTATGCTTTTTCAGGCATAAACTGAACTAGATAGTGTTGTGCGATCGCCAGGTAAACATTGCGCTCGTCGGTGCTGAGTGCGTTAACATCAGGCACACTGGCGGTCGGGATTATCGCAGTATGCGCAGTCACCTTTGCACTGTTAAACGCTTTGCTTTTACGTGAAGAATCAATATCCAGCGACTGAGGAAAGACTGATTTCAGGGCATCGATAACCTTCGGCGCTTCGCTGAATTGTTCATCAGAAAGATATGAGCAATCTGAGCGGTTATAAGTAATTGCTTTATATTTTTCACGTAGTTGTTGCGTAATATCCAGCGTTTTTTGTGCCGTCATTTTAAACTTCTTGTTCATGTATTGCTGGAGTCTGACCAGGTTAAACGGCAACGGCGCAGCCGTTTTTTTATCATCAGTTGCTGCTGCTGCAACTGTAGCCGGTTTTCCTGCAAGGGATGCTGCCGTTCCGTCTGCCCACGCCTTATCAAGTAATTTACGGTCGGTCAGCGGAGCAAATTCACCTGGTTTCCAGTTCGCCCTGAGAACATCAGCACCACGCTGAAAAACTCCGGTCATGGTGTAGTAAAAACTGGATTTATGGTTCTGGTTAGCACGGGTACGATTCACAATCAGGCCAAGAACGGGTGTCTGGACGCGCCCGACTGACAGAATGCCCTGATATCCTCTGGCTTTTGCAGGAATGGTGTAAGCACGCGTCATGGAGAATCCATAGACGGCATCGGCAACTGAACGCGCCAGCGCCTTAAGGTAAAGCCCTTTGAAATCACGATTATCTTTAAGATTTGCCAGTGCCTTTTTCACTGCCGGAAGCGTGTTGTCGTTTATCAGAACGCGCTTCACGGGTTTTGTGTTTCCTGCATATTCCAGGACTTCATCAACAAGTAGCTGCCCCTCGTCATCAGGATCGCCAGCGTGAACAATTTCAGTCACGTCTCCACGTCTGATAAGTTCGAGAATAGTTTTAACCTGTTTTGCGGCACTTTCGACAGGCTGGTACTTCACGGGAAAAAGACGTAAAGGAAGCGTTTCAACCTTCCAGGCTTTGTATTCAGGATTATAGTTTTCCGGCGGCTGTGATTCGATAATATGACCAAAGCAATTAGTTACAATAGCATTATCACTTTCAAACCAGCCATCATGGCGGGTAAAGTTGCCACCAAGTGCCTTAACAATATCATTTGCTACTGCGGGTTTTTCAGCGATAAAAAGTCTCATTAATTACACCTCAATTCAGGTTATGTACTATTCTATTTTCTCTATATGTATCCCTGATACCCGTTGGTTCGGGTATCAGGTTTTAACTAACCTCTGACACGACCAAACTTACTCATGATTTTCGATATAGCAGCAGGATCAGCCGTTGAACACTGATTAAGAAATGCCTTGCGGGCATCAAATGTTTTACTCCAGCGAATTTTTCCCTTTTTCTTTTCAATTTTTTTAAAAAAATCCGTTTCGGCACTACTGCACTCACTCCCTCCACTACTACCGACAGCTTTACCATAAAGACAAAAAACAGATTTACAGGGATCAGCGGCATACGCTGGCGCTGTCAGCCAGGACACAGTAAAAATTACGATTAGACCTTTGCATATCCTTTTCATAGTAACCTCTGAATATTTATTCTTGACAGATAAATTTCAACATAGTCATTATTCAACCATCTTTTTAGTGGCTGATATTCAATAACACCTGTTGCACCATTTTTTCTTAGCCAGTCTTTCGCTGACCAGTAACTATCAAAAGAAGATGTCCTTACAACTATTTTTTCAGAGTGGGCAACTGCATAAAAAACAGAATCATCGTAAAGACGATTTTCTGGTTTAAAACCAGGTAACACCTTACTCCATGAGGAATTTATATTATCTGATTTAATAATGTTGGATGTTGGTGTCCAGTTCATTATTTGTGTATTCATAACTTCAGGCCGATTTTCCCATTCAACCTGTGGCGGTTCAGGTGGAGAGGAACAGGCTGTGAGGAAAAGAATACTGATCATAAGTATTTTTTTCATAATAAAACCTCAGACTCCAGTTCTCCTACGGAGAGCATTTTTTCTTTTGACGGATATTTAAGCCCTTTCACACCAAATATTTTTTTCGTCTTATTTAGTTCCATCGTCAATGATGCCAGTTTAGGACTGATCTTCATTAACCTGTCCATAAAATACGGATCAAGGTAATAAAGTGCCTTTTCTGCTTTAACAGGGTTCTCCCCCTTCAGGATGATAAACTCTTCTTTAAAGTCCAGCGTTCCCAGCTCCTGTGGAAGCACCAGTGCTCTTCGGGCTTCACTTTCTGATTCGCCCTGTGAAGCTGATCGTCCCCGGCTCTTGCTTGTGCTCTTTGATGTGGTTGTAATATACCCGAGTAGGCAGCCTGGCGGCTGCGGCTTGTCATGGCCTGGAATTACCGTTATAAAAAAAGATAATGTCATTGTCTTTCAGGTAGTTATATGGCCCGTTCAGCTAAACCCCGTAAACGCAAACCCGCACCACAAAGAAGCAAACTTCCCCGCGTATGTTGTGAAACTTCATCCGGATGATTTTTTTGACGAAGAAGACGCTGAAGTTCTGCACTTTGATAATTTTGACGATGCCGTTGAGTGCTGCGCTGACCTGGGTATTCCGTTCTTTCTGGATGCAGGAAACAAAAAGCTGGTCTTCTGGTTTGTTCGTGTCGATGACGAAGGGTATCCGGAAATAGCCCGCTGTACGGAGCGGAAGTTTGCAACCATTCTTGCCGGTATCAGTGCCGGTGGTATGTACTGCCCGGAATGCGGCACAGTTCACTGGCCGGATGGCCTTACCCCACCCGTCTGATGCTTCCCCGTTTTGCCGATATTTTTCAGCAGGGTAACCGCTGGCTTAACTGGCTGGAGAAACAGCCGGAAGGTTCAGTGCGTCCGGTGGTGACTGAGTCAGTGACAAAAATCATGGCATGCGGGACCACGCTGATGGGCTACACGCAATGGTGCTGTTCATCACCGGACTGTTGCCACACAAAAAAGGTCTGCTTCCGGTGTAAAAGTCGCTCCTGCCCGCACTGCGGAGTGAAGGCTGGCGCACAGTGGATACAGTATCTGCTGAGTCTGGTCCCCGACTGCCCGTGGCAGCATATTGTGTTCACACTTCCCTGCCAGTACTGGCCCCTGGTGTTCCACAACAGGTGGTTACTGGCAGAGATGAGCCGCATTGCTGCGGATGTGATACTGGAAATCTGCCGCCAGGCAGATGTGGAGCCGGGGATATTCACGGTGATCCACACATGGGGGCGTGACCAGCAGTGGCATCCGCATATTCATTTATCGACAACTGCCGGTGGTGTGACGTCGGGCCACACCTGGAAAAATCTTCATTTTTACGCCCGTAAGGTGATGAGCATGTGGCGTTACCGGATAACGCGGCTACTGTCCCGGAAATACCCGGAGCTGGTAATACCGGATGAACTGGCAGTGGAAGGAAACAGCAAACGGGACTGGAATCGCTTCCTGGACATGCATTACCGCCGCGGCTGGAATGTCAACATATCCAGGGTGATGGATAACGCCACACATGTGGCGGTGTACTTCGGCTCTTACCTGAAAAAGCCACCGGTGCCGATGAGTCGGCTGGAACATTATGCCGGTCAGGATGAAATCGGTCTGCGTTACAACAGTCACCGTACAAAACGGGAAGAATACCTGTTGATGAGTGGAGATAAGTTCATGGAAAGGTTCTCCTGGCATGTAGCAGATAAGGGGTTCCGTATGGTGAGGTACTACGGTTTCCTGAGTCCGGTGAAGCGCCGCTTACTGGAAGAAGTTGTGTACGTCATAACGGAGACGGTGAGAAAAACGGCGATGCAAATCAGGTGGAGAGGGATGTATCAGAGGTTACTGAAGGTTGACCCGCTGAAGTGCATTCTGTGCGGAAGTCAGATGCGTTTTACGGGGCTGAAGCGGGGTTACCGACTGGCAGAGCTGGTCCTGATGCATGAGCGACTGGCACGACAGCAGGTGTGCGGCTGAGAGCCTCAGAGGGGAAGTTGCGTCCATTTTACCGGAAACGGAGCAAAAAACCGCCATTCATACCCTGTATCAATCAGTGTCATCCTGTTTAATAGTCGTTTCCGCTCATATGGTGCACAAGGGGTGTTGAAGAAACATCCGCTTTGTGGTGCTTTTTTAGTCTTTTGGGGATTTAAATTCCTATCGATGAACTCCCTGCCGGGTAATCGCACCTCCTGATATTTTGACAACGACCTCCTTACTGGCTCCCTTGCGATTGATACGTTCCTGAACATTGCGGCTATAGTTCTTTCCACCATTTTTGACTTTATGAGCGAAAGCTGACTTACGACCATTTTCTGATGACTTTCGTTTAACACGATATTCTTTATCAACGTAAACGCCCATAATCACATCTCCACTTTATTTGAAACAGTTCTCCCTTTACATAACATAATGTAATTCTCAAACTGATTCTTAAGATTAAAAATTTCTGTTGTAAGACGCTCCGCATCCTGATAGAAACCATCTTTATCAAGAACCCTGGTCTGATCATTAACAATGATATAATGAAAATTACGACCGATCTTATCAATTGAATTACGGCAACGATTCATCATCAGCAGTTCCTGGTCAAAGAAATCCAGTTCATTTTCAAGTGTCGTCTGTATGCGGTAACGACATTCCCGTGATAACGTCCATCCGTGACGATTAGCAGCTCTTTCAATATCAGCCCTTTGTTTACCTGTTAAGTACATCGTTGTTTTGATAAAATCATTATTATCAAAAAACGTATTTATATCCTTACTGCCAGCTTGACTTTTTAATAAAGCACTTGCTAAAAGTTTCATGCCTTTCGCTACTGTTAAAGCTGGCTCATCTGGATAAAGCGTTTTAAGACAATCCAGAAGTTCATCATGCTGTTGTTCTTCCAGTCTGAAATTAACTTGCTTCATAAAATTCTCCAACAAGAACCGACTGTAGGTCACTGGGCAAACGAGCGAAATGCTAGCATTTTGCGGCGTTTGCCCTATCCTGCATCGCAGTGAATCTGACGCCGCTCATAAATTGTGCTTGAGCATCAACAAAAATGCAAAAAGGCTGATGTTGTCATGGCTGAACATACGTACGTCTGCGACCGGAAACCCGATCAATGCGGTAAGGACAGTGCCGTCAGGTTCGCTCCGCGAACGGTCTGGCAGGAAGCGCAAGCGCAGTCCCGCGCAATATATCAGAAAGCACCTCCCGAAATACGGGAGGGCTTCGGCTATTCAGCTAAGGTTGCTCTGTTCAGGTTGCTGAGTGTAGCCTTCCATGCCCTGACGGGCATCAAAAAGCCAGCGCCGGAAGTTGCTCATTCTTTCAAGGTTAGCTTTGCTTGGTTTTTTGCCACGATTACCACTTAATATCCGCCATACTCGTATTCCTGCTTTATTAGTCCAGTGCAGAACAATTTCTCCTTTGCTGTTAAAAGCAAGAGAAAAGCGTACAGCGCCTTGCCGCAATTCTCCACTGACAAAGGACACAAAATCAGATTTTGTCATAAAGCCTCCGGCTTATTTATCTGTTCTCTTTTGCGTCTTTTTTTTCAGTGCTTTTCTGAGTAATGCCATATACTCAGGAAAGACATGGAATGGCATCAAAGGGAAAACCGGACGCCCACCCTTTTCAACGTCATTTATTGCTGATAATATGCGTTCCGACATTTTATTCCTCGCAACAGAATCAGGTGTCACGGTATCAGGTTGCCCCACAAACTGATACCATCTTTATCTTTACTTTATTAACTTCTCAATTGCTTCTTTTTTGCTTTCTCCTGTTCTGATGGTGGGTATGCAAGGTCATACCAGTTATCAATACAACGAATAACTCTTTCTTTAGATAACCCACATTGTTCAAACCAAAATTTTATATTTCGGTTTAATGATGCTTTTGCGCTAAACTCTCTTTCCATTTTCAGACCTTTACTAAAAGGGGGAATATTCCCCCTGATTAATTAGTAGTAAGAAGAAAATCGATGTTTTTCTTCCGGTAGAGTTTTATACGCAGTCTCAAAATCTTCGATTTTGATTGCCAGCTCATCACCAAAATCTTTTATCTGGCGCTTAAAACATTCACCAGTAAAATCATTTAAAACGGGAGTCTTAAAGCCGACCATTGAATCGGTATATTCTGAATTGGCGCGAATCTCGCGAACGGTGACGGTTTTTTTACCGTGAACAGAAAGAACCTGGTAGAAGGTTACATTGGTTTGCTCATAGCCCCAGGATGATACAAAGACATCACCAACAGAGACAGTATCATTTTTAAAAGTTAATACTTTCATTTTTAGCTCCCGCCCAACTTGGGCTCTGGATGAAAGAGAACCTGTTTCCCTTTCTTGTGTTTTATTATACCTGCATTTGCAGGTATGGCAAGTTATTTTTTTACCAGCCTGTAAGACGGATGCATATTTGCTAATAGCAATAAATACTGATATTCACCAACAGATAAAGAACGACTGGCCTTACCTGCACTTTCTTTCATCTGCCAGGAATTCAGTTGATAACCAAAAATATCAGCAGCTTCTTTAAGAGTAAGACCTGCCGCAACCCGTGCATTCTTTACTTCTTCAGGTGTAGGTTTATTCTGCATTTTCATCCCCTTTTGTCAGACAATCACACAAAATCCCATTATCCAGAAGCATCAATGATGCCAGGTTGAGCTTTTCGTCCATTATCAATTTTCTTACTGTTTTCCTGCTTTTAGTTTTATCAATCGTCTTAACATATTTTAAGACGTGAAAAACCGCATCCCCATCTTCATCCATCGTTCTGATTACATATGAGTAATTACCTCTGTTTTTCTTAATTATCTTATCTTTATCCATATTACTCCTCATAATAACTAAAAAAGGGGCTTAATGCCCCTTTTTATCTATAACACGGTATGTAACCCTGTTTCCTGTGTAAATAAACACGCTAACTGATCACAATAGATATTATCGAATCTTGAAATATCTTTAACTTCATCACCCCGTACACGAGAAAATTTCACCTGGTACGTATCAGTAAAATCCAGTTTAATTTTTACTAAATTGATGCCTTTCATTGCAAAATTGGACGGCAAACGGAAAGTTAACCCGCACTCACCGTTTTCATCAAAGTAAGAAAAACTTTTAGCACCAGTCATAACAATAAAACGATTACCACCAAGTTGACGTAAAATCTCTGTGGCTACAGACTTAGCGTAGTTTTGCATTTTTAACCTCCCGCCCACTTTGGGCTCTGGATGAAAGAGAACCTGTTTCCCTTTCTTGTGTTTTATTATACCTGCATTTGCAGGTATAGCAAATTTTTAATGCTCTCGTTCTGACAGTAAACAGTTAATCATTTGATGATTAATCTTAGCGCAAATCTGCGATCTGATAGACTTCGCTGCTTTCCCTTCTTCCAACAGCAATAACGAGTAAAACGACTTTCTCATCAATGACTTGATATACAAGTCTGTAGCCAGATGCACGAAGTTTGATTTTATAGCGATCAGCATGACCATGTAACCGGGCTGCGGGTACGCGTGGATTTTCCAGCCGTTCTGCCAGTTTCTTTTTGAATTGTTCACGGATGGTGTGGCCGAGTTTCTGCCATTCCTTCAGTGCTCTGCGGTCAAAAGCCAGTTCATAGGTCATCCAGGTTAACCTTCACAATTTCCGGGTTTTTCATGCGCTCATCAGCAACAGCGTTTAACTCAGCATCTTCAGCGAGTTCCCGATAGTAGGCGTAAAGTTTTGGTGGAACGCAATAGAACGCCGGTTCGTTTCGGTTCAGGATCGCAACAGCGTCCCCTTCACCTTCAGCTACGGTTCCCATAGGATTTTTTTTCAGGTCAGTAATACTGGCCGCTGTGGTTGTCAGAATTTGATAGCTCATAAGTCCTCCGCTTGTCTTATTGGCATAATAGCATCTTTAAAAGCACTCTTAAAAGTGCTTTTGTTGAAAAAAACATCAGAACAGGTGAGATATGGCTCTTTCCGATATCGCCTTAAAACGCTCTGTAACGCGTTCTGAGCGTTTTTCCCGTTTCGTTATAGTCAGCTACGGTTTAACGGTTTTTAACGCCGCTCAACGCTTTTTAGCGGCCTTGTTGCTGTGATTTGTTGCCATGATCCGGATAGGAGTTCAATCTTGATCAAAATTTCCTCAAGGCAACGACTGTTTTGTAAATACCCTCTAAAATGCGTTGTATCGCATTCTGAGCGATTTTTTCGATTTCGCATGGTTTTCCTCATGGTTACATCGAACAAAGCGTTAGAAAGCGATTCAGGGCTTCTCAGTGAAAGATCCAAAAAGGATCAATCAACGGATCGTATGATCTGAACTCTTCTGGTTTTGAGAAAGGAGACACCGCTCGCCGCAGCCGAACGACCGAGCGTAGCGAGTTAGTGAGCGAGGAAGCGGAACAGCACAGGGATAACATCAGGCAATTACGCGCAGTGGTTAAAAAGTGAGCATATTGTTTTTATGTGTGGTTGTCCTGGTTCAGAGTGATCTGTCCTCTGGGTTTACGCAAAGTTATCCACAGGCATTGTGCATTTAAAAAACTTATCTTTTCTTTCTTTTCTTTAAAACCTTAAAAGCTTAGGTATGTTGTAACTTGATGATAATAAAAAGGAAAAAATGCTTAACATGAGAGCTTAGTACGTCAAGCATGAGAGCTTAGTACGTTAAGCATGAGAGCTTAGTACGTTAAGCATGAGAGCTTAGTACGTTAAGCATGAGAGGATAGTACGTGAAACATGAGAGCTTAGTACGTGGAATCCACAGATCGATCTAAATATCTTCAGATCTTTAGATCTTCATGAAAACAGTATATTTTTTATTCGTATTTTTCCCACGCTGTTCCTCTCTGAATAGGGTATGTACTATCTCAGGCCTTCTAAACATGAGTGGATTGTACGTTCTGTACAACGCTTCATATCACATCATGAGTAAAAAAAATTGATTCTCATGTTTTGATTGGTAGGATGAAGAAAATAGTGAGGTCACGATGAGACTTAAAGTTATGATGGATGTGAATAAAAAAACAAAGATTCGTCACAGAAATGAACTAAACCATACTTTAGCCCAACTCCCCTTACCTGCTAAGCGTGTAATGTATATGGCGTTAGCTCCTATTGATAGTAAAGAGCCTCTTGAAAGAGGGCGAATCTTTAATATTAGAGCTGAAGATCTGGCTTCCCTTGCCAAAATAACCCCTTCATTGGCTTACAGGCAATTGAAAGAAGGTGGAAAGATTTTAGGAGCGAGCAAGATCTCTTTGAGAGGGGATGATATTATTGCTTTAGCTAAAGAGCTTAATCTTCCCTTCAACTTAAAAAATACACCAGATGAATTAGATCTCAACATCACTGAATGGATTGCATATTCTAAGGATGAAGGTTACTTATCCCTTAAATTCACCCGTACAATCGAACCATATATATCAAGTCTAATTGGTAAAAAAAATAAATTTACTACACAATTACTTGCAGCTAGCCTCCGTCTGAGTAGTCAATATTCTTCATCTTTGTATCAATTGATAAGGAAAAATTACTCTAACTTCAAAAAGAAAAATTCTTTTGTGATCTCCATAGAAGAATTGAAAGATGAATTGATTGCTTATACCTTTGATGTTGACGGTAATACTGAATATAAATACCCTGAATTCCCTATATTTAAACGGGATGTACTTAATAAATCAATCGCAGAAATAAAGAAAAAAACTGAAATATCTTTTATCGGCGTTTCTGTTTTTGAAAAAAAAGGCCGCAAAGTAAGTAAGTTACGGTTTGATTTTATAGTTGATGAAGAAGAGTTTTCTGGAAACGGTGATGATTTATTGACTGCTTTTAGTGAAGAAGAAAGTGCATTTTTAGAGGCGTTTGACAAAGTCGTTCCACCTAAAAAGAATAAGTGAGGTGAATCATGGCTAAAATCTATCAATTCCCCCAGGGGGACGAACGCGGTAAATTCAGGGAAGAAATCGCCAGAGAACGTAAGAAACGTTTTGCGGTGAAAACAGGGAGCACTTTTGTTAAGTGGCTTGGCTGGGGATGGTTTTATCTTCGTCTTCTTGCCGCGAGTGTTTTACATTTTATCTTTGTTTTTGTGTTAGCCATTCTTGGTGCGTTTAAATGGGCTGTGTTCTGGCTGGGTGGTATTTTGTGTGTCATCACCTGGTATCATCTCGATCACCAGTTATGGACGCCACAAAATCTGACTATACCGGTGATTACGGCAACCTGGATTTTTGGTCTGTTGGCTGAACCGCTGATGGAGCTGCTCAACAAAACCATGCCCTGGCACAAGTTACTGGTTCCCGAACCTGCGGGCGAAAGCACAGAGAACAGCAGCGAGACGAGCCAGTAATGACGCTACTTAGTCGTTATGCCAGTTCCTGCCTTTTCACTACGACGCGCGCAGGATAGGGCAAACGCCGCAAAATGACGTCTCTGACGCCATTCCGCAACGTTTGCCCGGTGACCTACAGTCGGTTCTTGTTGGAGAATTTTATGAAATATCAGGTGAGAGAGTTTATTAACGAAAAATATACTAAGGCTGTTAATATTTTAAAGGATAACCTTAAAGAAAACTACCATGTTTTTTATGGTATTAGATTAAGTGAGATTCTTTTTCCTGCCAGTGAGTATGGCTCTGAACAATTTTTTAGTGATTTTGAAAAGATAAACTCGATTTCATTACCTGTCCTGGTGTTTGATCTCAAAACCGGTGTTCCTGTGATTGTCATTAGCCTTGATGATATCAGTTATTGTGACGTTCTGGAACAAACAGATATTGATTTTATGAAATGTGATTCGCTGGCAGAATTGCTTACCAGCGAGAAGCTGGATGCGTTATTTAAGGATTGAGTATTATGTCTACTGGATGAGAATGCCTCCGGTATGGAACTGAAGAGGGGTTTCTAAATACTCAGGTAGCGCAATTATCTTTTTATTTTTAATTGCATTCCTGTACCAGTATTCAAAAGCATACTTGTTCATCTTTAGCTGGCTTTTAGGGACAAAAAACAATCTGTAATTGCCATGATAATGACTTGGTTCCAGCATGTCTGTATGCTTGCTGACCAGGTCTTTGAACAGATTAAATAATGTATTTATGTTGGTTTGATATCTGAAGTTTAGTATAAAAGACCAGTAATCACTATTCAGTTTTTTTATGGAGTCTTTATCAATGCTGAGTTTGGTTATATTGACTTCTCTTTTGTACTCAAGTTTGTCCCGAACTGATTGCCAGACAACAAGGGCTGCGTGATGAGAACCTCCAATATTTGATACAAAATATCTGTCAAGCCATGTGTAGTATGTTATTTCAATTGGCTCGGTACGATGGAATCCTTCTTTTTCTATATGTTGAATATTCTTTTTCCAGTCGGACTCATCTTCTGCCTTAAGTTTTTCTGTGTTAGGCATTTCCTTTCCCCACGAATACAGGTCTCTGTAGCAACTGGGGGTTTTACTTTTAGCTGGAAGATGTTTGAAACTCTTGGAGTTTTCAAGAGACTGGATCTTACTGAAATCAAAGTCAGGTATGTGTTCAATTTCGATTTTTATAAGCGTTCCGAGTATCTTTTTAAGGTAAGGTGATATGTTTTTACTGGACATATCCTCAAGTTTTAATATAGTTTTGCTATCCACTGTGATGGCGTTCAGAGTGATATCATCCAGATATTTATCAATGTCTTTCATCATAAATTTGATAGTGTTTTCTATATTTATCATTACTTAATATTTCTTTTTCATTCCATAGTGTTCTGTGCTATTTGCTCTTTTACAAAGCCATATGATTTTTCAGTTTCTTCTTCATTTTTAAAAACTCTTTCTGGAATGATGATGCATCTGTTTTCTTTTGTCTGGATAAACAGAAATCCTTGCTTTCGGTATGTCTTTTTTATGTTATTCCAGAAAACCCTCGAACTGCCAATTTTCATTATTTGTTCAATGTATGAACGATTTATCTTTAGACGTAACATTAGTTCCTGGTCTCTTATTTCTGATGAGTAGTTACTCTTCATCACTTTTTTCATTAAATAATCATATATATATAACAAACCGATGGATATAGCTATTAGTGTAAATGTAATAATGGAAAGAAATTTTGCTCTTTCTACATAATCAGGGGCTTTTGGGGCGAGAGCAATCAAACCAAAAAGTATTATAAAATCAAATAATGCAGCAAATGAAAGAACTAACAACACTGCTTTTTTTATAAGCAATATATAGCCATATGGTTCTATATGTTCTTGTTTTTCATGTTCTTTTATCAGCTTGCTTACTTCTGTTTTTTCTAAAACAGATAGCGTGAAGTTAATACTGTATCTATTATCTGATGCCATTTTGCTTCCTCGATGTTATGATGTTAAGCAGTTTTAAACCAGAACCAGACAACAAAGCCAATAATCACCAGACTTAAAAGTGAATCAATTACTATCCGTATGACAAAAGTATGATCTCCTCGATAATAATAAACAGGAGGAGCCATCTTGCGATGCTCTTTATAAACTCCTTTTTTATAGGATCTGTAGTTATCAAATAAGTTCCAGCATCCCAAGAGAAGACCAGCTAATACAATGAATATTCTCATTATCATTTTTCCTTTCCAGTCCTCAACCAGTAAGATGGCTCGACAATCCATATCCCGTTGTCACAGGCAATGGCTTTATTGTACCTGTGAGCTAACCATACTAACCAGGCTAAAAATCGCTGATTACCGCTGTATATGGTTTTATTCCCAACCATAACAACATATCTATCATTCTTAGCCATAATGCTAACCTAACTTTGCAGATTCCAGCAGCCAGTGGTTTTTCCGGTTCTCGTCCAGGCTATCGAAAGCGGCCAGCGCCGCTTTGAGAACGGTTGTTTTGCTCTGACCAGTCCTGATAGCTTCAGCTTCCAGGATTTCTTCATAGGCTTCGGTTAGCCGGAAATTCAGTAGTCTTGCTTTTGCTGTCAATTGCTTACTGTTTTCTTCAGGAATATGGCTTGCCGAAGGATTTAGTTTTGATGTGACTTCTGTTACCACTTCTTCCCGTAACGCTTCTAATAGCGTTTTCAGCGCATCAACGACGTTTTTATCCATGATATTCCTCAGATATTATTCGTTCTCTTTGAGCCATTCATCTACAAGCTGGTTCACCACATCAGTGATCGATGTACCTTTTTTGGCACATGCAGCCTTAAACCGGGTGTGTTTTTCTTCGTCAAAATTGACGTTAACACGTTTGATTTTTCCAGATGATACTGGTGCTGTTACTACTCGTTCCAGATCTCTGTTTTCACCAAAGGTCATTTTTTTTACTGCCGTATGCGCTTTTTCAAGTGACATTAAGGTTTCTCCGGTTGTTATACTTATTTGATTATATGAGTAAATGTGTAATTACTCAAATGTGCTAACTATCTCTTTTGTAAGGATTTCTATTTCACCTTTTGCTGCACCATCACTGGATTCAAACACGCTGTCACCATCCAGAATTGATTTCACGTAAACCTGACGTTGTGTAATGGCCGTACGGAAGGATTTAACACCGGTGTCTTTGATACTTTCTTTCAGCACATTGAGCATGGTTGCCATTTCTATCTTACGGGTGATCAGAAAGCGGGCTTCAACTTTGCGGCTGTAAGCCTGTGCTTCCAGAACAGTAACGACGCTTCCTGCTGCGGAGAAATCCAGGGGGCTGGGGGTGACAGGGATTATTACCAGATCGCTTACCATGACGGCTGCGGAGGTGATTACTGAGAGCGAACCTGCTCCGTCCACAATAGCAAAATCATAGTCCGCCAGATCTTTTCGGATTCCATAGACGTCTTTTTCAGATGCTGCTGTAAATACGTCAAATGCTGCCTTGCCTGCTTTGCTCCAGTTCGTCAGGCTCATTTGTGGATCTGTGTCTACCACAGCAATGTTGTATCCGCTCCTGCTCAACGCAGTGGCTATGTTGATTACGGCAGTTGTTTTGCCTGAACCCCCTTTAGGATTCAGAAATGAGATTACTTTCATACTCAAACCCTCAATTGTGTATCTACTCAATCACTCCTGTGAGTTTTTGAGTTTACCATACTCTTTGTATGAGTAAAGGTTAATATGAGTCTATGTGTATATGAGTTAAAGAGTGTTTACTCATTTGAGTTGTATTGTGTGTGAGTATTTGAGTTTATGAGTATATGGTGACAAGGTCACATCTACTCATTATTTGTATTTTGGTTCTTTTAGAGTGTGCCTTTCCTGTCGATCCACTTTCTGGTGCATTTTGGGTATAGTGGTGTGACCTTATGCGAACTGGTTCTGTAATATGACTTCAAATGCACCAACAAGCTTTGTCCGCGCTTATCTGAGAGCTTCAACAGCTGAACAGGATGCTTCGCGTGCCCAGGAAACCATCGAAGCTTTTGCCAGAGAAAGAGGCTTGATCATTTGTAGCTACTATATTGAAAATGAATCCGGTTCTCGTCTCGATCGTCCTGAACTCTTCCGTCTTCTGAGAGATTGCCAGCAAAATGACATTTTGCTCATTGAGGACGTTGACAGACTTTCCCGCCTGTCAGGGGAAGACTGGAATAAGCTGAAGAAAATGATCCGTCAGAAAGATATCCGGGTTATGGCCGTGAACGTTCCGACCACATGGATTAATTCTGGCATGAGTGAGTTTGACAGCCGGTTGTTTGCTGCCATTAACGATATGCTGCTGGATATGCTGGCCGCTGTTGCCAGAAGGGACTATGAACAACGACGGGAACGCCAGAAACAAGGGATAGAGAAAGCAAGGAAAGACGGCAAATATAAAGGTCGTAAACCTAATCAAGCCAGATATGACGCAATTAACAGGTTGATTGAGAGCGGAAGCTCCTGGAGTCAAGTTCAGAAAGTGCTAGGGTGCAGCCGTGGCACAATCAGTAGCGCAATAAAACGTAAATCCGGGCTGAAATCCAGTAGTTAGAGAAGGGAGGAGATGTCGGAAGTTCGGAAAACAACCCCCGTTAAGATTATTTTTTAATCAAATTGTTTTTGGGGCACCTGAACTGCGGGGTTACAGCGGTTTTTGTGTCTGAAACCGTACAATTCTGTACATTTACGCAAGGGGATGTGCGGAAGAAGTAAGCTAAACGATTAGCGGACGGTCAGAGCATTTCGAACAACCCTTACATTCTGGGGCTTAGCTTGCCGGGATGTAACCACTCGTGCAACCCAATTCTCTTAACGTGGGAAAAATTCCGTTTTCCAAGCGACTCCCTTTCTGAATACAGAGCAGGAGTCAGATATTTTATTCAGTAACAGAAGCCAGTCCCGATATGTATTCATTGCTGACCATCAAATCCCTGAAATGGCCAGAAGCAACAATATTTCCTTCATTCAATACATAAACACAATCGGAACACTCCAGAAGATTTATTCGGTGACTAATATTTATAATTAGCGCATCAGGAAAATGAGTTCTTATTGATGATAAAATTTCTGATTCATTAATATAATCCAGAGCCGATGTGGCTTCATCAATAATAATTATTGCAGGTTTTCTCAAAAACAGTCGCGCTAACGAAATTCGTTGTTTTTGCCCTCCTGAATAGTTATTGCCTCTGTTTATAAGGTGTGTATCCAGACTCACTGGTTCATTGTTGACGACAGAAAGATTTGCCAGTTTAAGAACTTTAAACATTTCATTTTCTGACGCGTCGTAATTTGCGAGCCGGAGATTAAATCGTAGTGTATCCATAAAAATATAATCATCTTGTGTTAGGTAGTAAATAGCATCATTCAAATCCTCATCACTGATATTACGTAAGGATATATCATTCAGATAAATGTCTCCAAAGTAATTTTTATAGTAACCTGATATTATTTTTACAAGGGTGGATTTTCCTGAACCACTGGGTCCGGTTAATGAATACATTTTTCCGGTAAAAAGGTCAAGACTGACTGAATTAAGTATTTTTTTATCATCACTATAGCTAAATGAAAGCTCTCTTATGGACAGGTTTAATTTTCGCTCCATGTTGAGAAAAGGTATTGAAGGAGATGTGGCTTTATTCTCGGCATGACGTTGAATAAAACCTGCCAGGCTAGACATTGACTGCCTGATCTCACTTAGCAATGCCCCTATATTTTCCACTGGCGTTGAAAGAAGAATGATATATGATGTAATCATAATGAAGTGGCCGATACTAACTACACCATTCAGCACACCTAAAATATTATATATGAATACAGAACCAAATAATATTACAGCAAGTAAAGAGTTCAATAAAAGAACTTTAGAGCTGAGTAACCAGTATTTTTTCTGAGCATTGTTTTCCTGAGTGAGAGCATCTTCATAACGTTCAGAAATAATTCTTAATGCATTATTCTTTTTAGCTGCTATCATGTTATCAACAGTATCAGATAACAGACTATAAGAGTTAAGAGTGATATCCATGCTGTGTTTTCTGAGTGACGCTAAACTGCCAGTCAGTCTGGTATTAAAAATTACAAATACCAGAATATAGAGAAAAAACACACCGGCAGAAAACCAGTCCTTCGTAGATAAAACAACAACAATAGTAGAAATAAGTTGTATAACAGGTGACAGGATATTCTGGGAAACATTTCCCACAAGAATATAAATGTCATTTGAAGCCTGGTTAAGACTTTGCGTTGTATATCCAGCATTATTTTTACTCAAGTTAGTTATATTTTCGTTATACAATTCTCTCAAATATTTTAGCGACATTTTTTTCTGCATGTTAATACGTAGACTACTTTGCAGTATCATAAATAAAAAAACACTTGCTTTATTAGATATAACGCAAAACATGTATAAACAGGCAAGTAAAACCAGATATTCATAACTAAAATTTGACAATGAGCCAGACAGTAAATCTGTAATCTTTGCAAGAATCAATGGTGAAATAGATATGATTATCGATGATAATGATGTAATGAATAACATGGAAAAGAATAAAAATTTACCTCTTGCATCCATTAATGAATAAATATAATTAAATAATGAGTTTTTCTGTTTTCTTTCCATAATTAACCTTTATAATCAATGGATTGAAGTTGAATGAATTTTGCCAGACGGTATAAGTTAAGTATATATGGTAGTTCCATTGTCAGACGTGTAGTCGTATTTTCATACAAAATGCTTTCTAATTCAATATGGTTAATGCCTAATATTTCAATTAATCCTGACTGTTTTATTGTATTCACTAGTTCATCCTTTTTACCGGATAGAATTCTGAATATTAGCTGTGAAGATGACCGTTTGTTTTTTTCCAGAAAATATCTGAACCAAATCGTTGAAACGCTTCATAACGAACGGGATAACGATCAAAGTGCTGGTTAAATAGACTAAAAACTGGTAAGCCAGCATAATGCTGGATAATATTTTTATGCAGGAATGGAGTTAGTTTATTAATTTTTCCTGTATAATCAGTTGCAAAAAACTGAGCAGAGGCAAGTTTCATATCTGATACGTGCTCTTGCTTTGCTGGAGAACATCCGTTGGATATATTAATGAATGCGGAAATATTTGAAAATATGATATCTTTATATCTCTTTCCCTTGAGATTGGAAAATTCTACTATTTTTTATGCATAAACATCAAGCCATGACTTCGATATGCATCAATGCCAAAAAGTTCTGAAGGATTTTGTCCGAAGATATGATCTCCACCGTGACCACATAGATATAATAAATCATCGTCTATGGGGGGGCTGACCTTCACCTTCTTCATCTGTCTGTTCAAATATCAAAGGGATTTCGTCCGGACTATTAGGATTTAAATTGAAATAAAGTTTTTCATTAAAGTTGATATTTTTATTAACAGATATAAAATCAACTCCATATTTTGAACAGTATTCCTTAGCAAAATACTTTTCACTGTCATCAGATTCATCAGAAAAAAATGATAAGCGCAGAATTTGTTACCTGATTCTTTAAGTGTGTGAAAAATTAATGCAGAATCCAATCCTCCGGAGAATAATAGGGCTATTTTTCTATTGTCCCGCATCATCTCAATATTATCAATGATACTGTCGATAGTTGAATTGTTCTTTTTGGTAATACTAAACTCATCACGAAGTAGCACAGGTTTCAACTGATTATTAAATTTTATAAACTCACCATTATTTACTTTGTAAATGCCAGTGATTAGTGATTCCTGGGTTGCTATTCGATTTCCTGACAGATAATGTTCTGCCATTTTTATATTTAGACTGAATGTCATATCTGGATTCAAAAATTTGATATCAGAAATTTTATCCGAAACAAAAATATCCATATTCTTTTTACAATAAAATAGAGAGGGGCCTGATTGAATGCTTCTCCCTATAAGAAGATCATTAAAATGATGAATTAGGATACAGAATGCTGTTCTGGCCATATGCATTCAGGAAACTGGCTATCAGCTCCGATGCTGTCGCCGATATTGCCATTCACTGATATTTTTCAGTAGGTTACAGGAAATGACACATTCAAAAAATAGTCATTTGTTGATGGATACAGTATCGACGGTACGCTACGTGAAATCTGGAAAATTTTGGCGGGTAAGTGACTCAATTTTTAAATCTCCGCACCTGTTTTTTTGGGATGTGTCAGCAATTATGACCTGAAGAAGAGGTGCGTCCGACAACAAAAATTCCGATCACCAAAAAAATTTTTGGACATTTTTTCCGATAATGCATTTTTGTCCAGGCGGATATGAACGACAGGGCAGGGCGAAAAGGAAGTGGTTATCCTGAATAACCCAGGATATGGGCACATAGACTGGAACAGAGCACCGGATAAAGGAATAGGCCATTTGAATGTTGTAACTAATAAAATCTGGACAGAATAATCTGTATGTCCAGGTGATGCGGGAAATCTTGTTCAAATTATCTGGTGCGGTCGCAACTGATAGAGGCGTTGGCCAACGCGCTCGATGCAAAGCCAGTGTTTAGATAATTTTTATTTAACAGTGAGTTATGTAATTTCTGCCGAGGAGAATATTGGTGAGTTTTTTTGAAAAATGTCACAGTACGTTAAAGGGCAGGAAGCGGTTCACTTCCTGCCCTTAGTTACGTTTCCGCTGTCATCAGTCGATGAACTGGCGAATCAGTTCCAGAATTGCAATCAGCGCGTTTGCAACGGCGACCACAGCCCTGAGAACGATGATTAACAAATTAATCATCCGTTTCTCCAGTAAAACTGGAGGAAATCACCGTTGCTTACTCATACACTGCCTGTCACAACGGCTCTCTCGCATTGTTAGGTGTAGAGTGACCTCCTCCTGCCAGAGCACCGAATACAGCACCACCTGTTTATCCAGCCAGGACTTTAAAATCGTTCATACCCGCAGATACGGGAAGAGCAGGATTGCAAGTCAACTACATGACTAACTGACTGATTATACGCTACACAAAACACCCGTTACACCACTAAATGTGGTTCCTTAACCACATTTAGTTGCTTTACAGCACCATAGTGAATAAAATGTAAACGTTAGGTGTAGAGTAACCTTCTCCAGTCAGAGCCACCAACTCAGGGCTGGAAAACACAAAAAAGCCCGATTACCAGTCGGGTTTTTTTGTGCCTGTCGTTCGGCTGTACTTCCGTTTTTTCCCCTTCATTTGAGGGATGTTTCTTTCATTTTTTGTTGCGGCCAATACTGCTGATCGCGTTGGCCAACAGATCAATGCCGTTATCGGTGTTTTCATGAATCCATTTTTTTCAGTAAGTTGCAGCACAACAGATGATTAAAAAAGCTATCAGTTTTTTTGATGGATACAGTAGTGGCGGTGCGCTACGTGAACTCTGAGGCTTTTCGGGGGGGATTGGGCGAGAAAATTTACGAGAGAACACTGCGATTTTCAAAAAAAGCCCATAAACTGAAAGTGCTACTGACATATCTCAAAACGGGTTCATTTTGACACTAAATGGAAAGGAAAAATCCTCATGATGATACAATCTCATCCGCTACTGGCCGCTCCCCTGGCAGTAGGAGATACAATTGGTTTCTTTTCATCATCTGCTCCGGCAACAGTTACTGCAAAAAATCGTTTTTTTCGGGGAGTTGAGTTTCTTCAGAGAAAGGGATTTAAGCTGGTATCAGGGAAGCTTACCGGTAAAACAGATTTTTATCGTTCAGGTACTATTCAAGAAAGAGCTCAAGAATTTAATGAGTTAGTCTACAATCCTGATATTACCTGTATAATGTCAACGATCGGTGGAGATAACAGTAATTCACTACTACCGTTTCTGGACTATGATGCTATCATTGCAAACCCCAAAATTATCATAGGTTACTCAGATACAACTGCTTTATTAGCAGGAATATATGCAAAAACAGGGTTAATAACATTCTATGGACCAGCTCTTATTCCTTCGTTTGGTGAACATCCACCTCTTGTGGATATAACATATGAATCATTTATTAAAATACTAACAAGAAAACAATCAGGAATATATACCTACACATTACCTGAAAAGTGGAGTGATGA
>OJJG01000057.1_pt1 | contig 32196 bp, 38 predicted proteins | sample 1596291 | NCBI WGS metagenome assembly OJJG01 (sample SAMEA4350149, study PRJEB24818) | metagenome | biome: human; feature: gut; material: faeces | place: Denmark | collected 2013-09 | reverse complement strand
GATGGTAGTGTGGGGTCTCCCCATGTGAGAGTAGGGAACTGCCAGGCATCAATCAGGAAGAACCCCGTACCGGAAGGTGCGGGGTTTTTTGCTTTGTGCGCGGAAAAACATGCCGGATGGCGGCTTCCCCTTATCCGGCCTACAATTGTTAAAACGTTTTTAACAATGGTGCCGCTTTGACTCGTCCTTTTGATTACCAACAAGATTTTGCAAATATAAATTTTCGCGAACATCCCGAACGGTATCAGGTTGGCCGGGGTGAGCAGGGCGTATTGATGGTCGAGCCTTATAAAAGCGAAATCCTTCCACACTGGCGTTTTAAAAATTCTGAAGTCGCAGCGCGTTCGGCACAAGAGATATACGCTCTCTTTGAAGAGTACCGCAGTAAAAACGATTTTGTAGGTATGGATATGGCGCGTAAATTCATACAAATGGGCTATACCCGCGCCCGGCGATACGCGAATCATAAGGGCGGTAAAAAGTATGATGCGGAACGACAAGTCAAACCCCTCGATCACGATCCAGTGAAAGCAGAAGCAGCCGCAGTCTTCAAAAAGTGGTGGGATAAAATTCGTGCAGACGAAGATTACTTGCAGCGAAAAAAGGCCCACCAGCAGTCCTGGGGATAATTACTGCGTCCGCTAATAATTAGATAGCTGATCGAGTTCACAAAACGCAATGAAACATATTGGAAACATTTTATTTACCTAACGATTCGTTTTAAATCCGGTTTTACTGTTTGTGGGCAAAGGCCCGCAATGTGAGACAGGGGATATTAAAATGACAGAAACCGTAGCCAGTGCAGATACGGATAACACCAATTTGACAGGTAAGGATACTCGCCGTCGGGTTTGGGCAATCGTTGGGGCCTCATCAGGAAACCTTGTAGAGTGGTTTGACTTTTACGTCTATTCATTTTGTTCACTCTACTTTGCGCATATCTTTTTCCCGTCAGGGAACACCACAACTCAGCTTTTGCAAACCGCAGGCGTTTTTGCCGCCGGGTTCCTGATGCGCCCTATCGGTGGATGGCTATTCGGCAGGATCGCGGACAGGAAAGGGCGCAAGACATCCATGCTCATCTCTGTATGCATGATGTGCGTCGGCTCGCTGGTGATTGCCTGCCTGCCCGGTTATGAGACTATCGGAACATGGGCACCGGCGTTGTTGTTGCTGGCACGTCTGTTCCAGGGGCTATCGGTCGGTGGCGAATATGGCACCAGTGCGACATACATGAGCGAAGTGGCGGTTGAAGGGCGCAAAGGTTTCTATGCATCATTCCAGTATGTAACCCTCATTGGCGGACAGCTACTGGCGTTACTGGTTGTGGTGATCCTGCAACAAATCCTTAGCGATGAAGATTTGCGCGCCTGGGGCTGGCGCATCCCGTTTGCTATGGGCGCTGCCCTGGCGGTTGTCGCCCTGTGGCTACGCCGTCAGCTTGATGAAACCTCTCAACAGGAGGTCAGGGCGCTGAAAGAGGCGGGCTCGATGAAGGGGCTCTGGCGAAACCGCAAAGCATTTTTGATGGTGTTAGGTTTTACCGCCGCGGGCTCGCTAAGTTTCTATACCTTCACCACCTACATGCAAAAATATCTGGTTAACACCACGGGCATGCATGCAAACGTTGCGAGTGTCGTCATGACGGTGGCGTTACTCGTCTTTATGCTCATCCAGCCGATTGTCGGCGCGCTGTCGGACAAAATTGGTCGCCGTACCTCCATGCTGATCTTTGGCGGCATGCTAACCCTGGGTACCGTTCCGCTTTTGACGGCGCTACAGCATACAACCTCTCCGTATACCGCTTTCGCTTTAATCATGGTGGCGCTCATTATTATCAGTTTTTACACGGCAATCAGTGGCATTTTGAAAGCGGAAATGTTTCCCGCACAGGTGAGGGCGCTGGGTGTAGGCCTGTCTTATGCGGTCGCGAATGCCCTGTTCGGCGGTTCGGCAGAGTATGTCGCGTTATCCCTTAAGTCATGGGGCAGTGAAACGACCTTCTTCTGGTATGTCACCGTTATGGGGGCGCTGGCGTTTATTGTCTCGCTGATGCTGCATCGCAAAGGAAAAGGTATCCGCCTTTAATAATGCGCCATCTGCCAGACGGCGTAGCCGGTTGTTGCCCCGGCTACGTCCCAGGCAAAATCTTTCCAGCTCCAGCCACTTCCCGAGGGGCGGCTATCCCAAAGTTCTTTTGATGCCCCCAGGCTGATGGAGAACATCAGGCCTATTGTGGCACTTCGATCCCTGCTATAACCCTGGTGCAGCGCATACTCATTACCCGCAGCGGACATCATTGCAGACGCCAGAAAGTGCTGAGCTTTATCCTGACCCGACCAGTTATCATTAGCCATATGGCTGCAACCTGTCAGCAAAAGAGGGATTATCAGGCAAGGCGTACGCATTAACAGGCTCCATAAAAAAGCCCCGTCGATGACAGGGCTCGTGTATTACAGAATGCGGCTGATGAGGCGATCGATACGGATCCGACGTAGACGGCGAATCAGCTTGCGAACTTTCACCGGGTAATCAGCGATGCTTTGCAGATCGCGATAATGACGAACCACTGTGGTATGCGTGCGTATAAGCTCCAGCTCACGATCGCGTTTCGCGGCTAACGCATGCTGAGGATCGTGAATAAGAATGGCGTTTTCCAAATCCAGACGCCAGGCGCGTGGGTTCAGGTTATTACCGGTCAGCAGCATCCACTCGTCATCAACCCACATTCCTTTGAGATGATAACTGTTATCATCATCTTTCCAGAGGCGCACGACGAGCTGGTCCGTGTTCACATAGTACTGTAAACGGCTCAGAAAGCGGCGCAGGTTAATCTCATAGAGATAAGGCAGTGCGCCGATGATCTTGAAAGGCTGATCTTCCGGAATGAAAAAGTCGTTTGCCGTTTTATCCCCGACAATGATTTCCACCTTTTTACCATCACGCAGCAGCTGAATGATATTACGCACCAGAACGGCGGGAAGGTTGAAGTACGGGGTGCAGATGGTGAGCTTATGCTCCGCGCACGGCATCAAATGGAAGATAGTCTTGTTCAGGAGGCTGGATTTACCCAGGCCTACCAGAGGCGTAACGGACAGTTCTTCATTATTGGCATCACCCTGGAAACGATAAACCGCATCGCGCAGCTCCTGGCGGAAGGAGCGAACGTCGTTTTTGATTTCCGGGCTTTTCGGGCGATGAGGATCGTCAAGACGATGCACACCCCGGCCATGAACCAGGTTTTTATCAACCCAGTTGAACATGATGTCGGTCATCTGCGGATTACGGATAAGATGGTAGCGATCGTAACGGTATTTATCGAGCTGATGGAGATACACATCATTCAGACTGGCGCCGCTATAAAGGACGCTGTCATCAATGATAAATCCTTTAAAATGAAGAACGCCAAGCGCTTCACGGGTATTCACCGGTACGCCATATACCGGGATATCAATACCCGGATTTTCCTGGGCCATGCGGCAATACCAGTCAGCATTGGTATTCGAGGCAGCCGCACCAATACGGCCACGCTGAGCACGGTGCCAGTCAACCAGCACGCGAACATCCAGTTCCGGACGCTGACGTTTCGCTTCATAGAGCGCGTTCAGGATCGCACGCCCACCTTCATCTTGTTCAAGATAGAGCGCCACAATGCAAATACGTCGCGTAGCGCTGGCAATCTTTTCAAGAAGCGTCTCCCGGAAATGAGCGGGAGCATAAAAGAACTCTACATCATCAACTGACTGAGAAATCTTCGGTAGTTGAGCAAGGTGTTGTTGATGTTTATTACGCTTAAATTTTGACAACATCACAGTGCGTTTCTTCTCTGTTCATTGAAGGGTTGTCTGTACCAAGCAAACAACATAAGCGGACAATGATACCCCAGTGCCGGGAAAAGTGGGTAACATTTCCAGCAGCTTACTCTTGTTTACCCGTCGAAGTCAGGCTGAGGGACAAAGAGACAATGCCTTCATCCAGCTGGATATCAACGTCAAAACCGAGCTTCCGCGCCAGGGTCACCATACCCCGATTATTTGGCATAGTAATGCCATTGAGCCGTGACAATCCGTGATCGCGCGTATAACCAATGAGTTTTTCGAGCAGCCGTCTGCCCAAACCCAAACCTTTAAGATCGGAACGCACCAGTACGGCAAACTCCGCATCCACGTTATCCGGGTCGGAAATGGCACGCGTCACGCCGAGGATCTCCTCTCCCTCTGCGGAACGGCGGACCGCCACAATCGCCATTTCTCGATCGTAGTCGATCTGGGTCATATTGGCTAAATCGTCGTGGGTAAATTCATTAATTTCGCTGAAATAGCGATAGTACAAATCTTCTTTCGTCACCTGCGAGATGAACGCTCGCAGCAGCGGCTCGTCTTCCGGCAGGATAGGGCGAAACAGTGCCCGCTCTCCATTTTTCATCTCCACCCACTCTTCCAGATGGAGAGGATAAGGACGAATGGCGAGACGGCTTTCCCGGTCACCGACAAATGGCGCAATTTCCAGCGTCACGTCGAGGGCAGTGAATTCATTTCCGGAAGCGAGGAGCGGGTGGATGTCCAGGCGCTGGATCTCCGCACAGTCAACAATGAGGTTGGAGACCTTCACCAGAAACTGGCTTAACCCGGCGATATCAAGCGGCCTCAGAGCGCTTCTGCCGCGGATTTTTTTACTTTTGATGGCCTGAATAACCAAATAACGCGCCAGGTTCATGTTTAGAGGTGGAAGCGCGACAGCCGCTTGTTCTTCTGGCCGCCATTCAACGCCGCCTTCACCCAGCATAATGAGTGGACCAAAAACCGGATCGTGTTCGACGACCACGCGCAGCTCCTGCGCACCTGCTCGGTTAGCCATGCTCTGCACCAGCAGGCCGTGGATCCGGGCCTGTGGCCACGTCATTTTAACGCGATCGATAATGGCATCCGCGGCCTGTTGTACTTCTGTCGCGGTGCGCAGATACAGCATGACGCCCTGAACATCCGATTTGTGCGGAATATCGGGGGAGCGCAGCTTCAGCGCGACCGGATAGCCAATCTGCTCAGCGATATGTACCGCCTCAGCGCTGTCACCGGCAATCCAGGTCGGCAGTGTTTGCATCCCATAGCTGCCAAGAATGGGTTGCACTTCATGCGTATCAAGCGAAGTGGCGCCCTCTTCGATGGCCTGTTGCAATAAACTGTGTACGTCCACCGAATTTGCTGTGAGGTTGCCCGGTAGGGCAGGCGTTTCACGCAGCTGCTTCTGGTTGCGGCGGTACTCAACCATATGCATAAACGCGGTTATGGTGCCCTCTGGCGTACGGTAGGTTGGCAACCCGGCTTCACTAAACAGACGTCGCGCTTCCTGCGAGGAGAACTCGCCGCACCAGTTGGTCAGCAGGGTGACGTATTTGCCGCGCGGATGGTTTCGGACAGCCTCAATCAGCGTTCGTGCACTTTCGCTGCCTGGCGCAACCGCGCTGGGCGAATGGATAATCATCAGCGCATCAAAGTCCTGGCTATCCAGCAAAATCGTGATCGCCTTAATGTAACGATCGCTGCTGGCATCATCGCGCAAATCGAGGGGATTATCGGGAACAACGCTTCCCGGTAACGCGTCCCGCAGGCGCTGGAGCGTCTCTTCACCCAGCGTGGCCAGCTTGCCGTTGCGTAGCCAGAGCTCGTCCAGCGCCAGGGCGGCGGGAGCGGCTCCGTTGCTGACAATCATCAGCTTTTCACCGCGCAGGGGACGCATGTGGCTCAACGTTTCGACGGCGGAAAAAAGCTCGTGCGTATCCTGTACCCGCAGTAAACCGGCGCGCTGGATCGCTGCATCCCATGCGGGATCCATCCCGGAATGGGATTGCAGCAGGCGCTGAGCCGCGGGGCTGCGCCCGCTTTTGATGACCAGAATCGGTTTATTACGCGATGCGCTACGCGATGCCGACACAAAACGACGGGCGTCACTCAGGTGTTCAAGGTAGAGCAGGATAGCGCTGGTTTTGCTGTCACGCGCCAGGAAATCCAGCAGCTCATCAACGTCAATGTCCAGGCTGTCGCCGAGGGCGATGAAATAGGAAAAGCCCATCTCACGCTGCTGCGCCCAGTCGAGGATGGTATTGGATACCGCTGCCGACTGTGAAATAAAGGCCAGTTTGCCTTTACGGATCGGAACCGGGGAAAAACTGGCATTCAGCCCTTGCCAGGGCGCAAGCAGACCGAGGCTATTTGGACCAAGAATGCGCATCTGGTAGCGGCTGGCGCAGGCCAGCAGTTCGGGCTGCTGTTCAGGAGGCGAGGAAAGAATAATGCAGGTTTTACAGCCTTTCTGACCGAGCGACTCAAGCAATTCGAGGTTTCGTTTCGCATGCGTACAGAGCACGGCGAGGTCGGGAACAAACGGTAAACTTTGCACGTCCGGCCATGCCAGCACCCCCTGTACCGCTTTATAAGCGGGCGTAACGGGCATGACCGGGCCGTTAAACCCGCCAGCCAGCAGGTTACGCATCATCAGATACCCTGCGCGGTCCGGTTTCATCGAGGCGCCAATAACGGCAATGGATTTCGGACGGAGTAGCGCTTCTAACCCTCTCTGGCTCATGCAGGCCTCCTGTGAATGCAAGCGACCTGATGATTTTAAACGCTTTCTGTCTCTGTTGCTGTGACGCTACCCTTATGAACGGTTTTTCCTGCCAGATAACGTTCGCGGAAGCAGGAGAAGTGGGAGCTTAATGCGCTGGCCGCCTGGGTATCGCCCGCCAGATCCAGTAGCGCAATGGCGACTTCAGCGGTGCAATATTGACCCTCGGCATGCGCTTCTCGTAAGCGATAGGCCGAAACGCGCGACAGATCGACGGAAATCACCGGCAGCGCATCAAGATAAGGGCTTTTGCGAAACATCTTTCTTGCTTCGGTCCAGGTGCCGTCGAGCATAATAAACAGCGGCGGCTTACCGGATGGTGGCGCCGTAAGCACCTGGCGTTGTTCGCCTGCATATGATGCCGGGAAAACGACCATGGGCTGATAGTCCGGGTTTGCCACCAGGTCAAGCAGAGCCTGAGGTGGCTCAGTGCGCGACCACTGAAACGCTGCGGTGTTGGGCAGAATATCGGCGATCAAACGCCCCGTGTTGCTGGGCTTCATCGGTTCGGTATCGAACATGACCAGACAAAAGCGGCTTTTCGCCTCGCTCGGTGTAAGCATTTCGCACAGACACACTTTCAGCGGTAAAAGGCAGCGCTGGCAGCGGCGAATACGATTGCCTCGGGCCAGAAAAGGGCGGGTTGCGCGCGCAAGGCGCTCGGCGCGTAATTGAAGTACAGCGTTATCAGTCATGGGCGAAAAGGCAGGAAAAACCCCATTTTCGCAGAGGAGAGAACGGGGCACAAGATGTGCCCCGTGAATGTTACAGGGATTCGTTTAACCAGCTGTCGAAAGGCGCCTTCGGTACTGCACCATTGAGCATGTCGATCACTTCCCCATTTTTGAAAATCATAATGGTTGGAATGCTGCGAATGCGAAAACGGGCGCTGAGTTCACGTTCCGCTTCGGTATTCACTTTAACAAAACGCATTTTCCCGCTGCGCTCTTCAGCCACGTCTTCGAAGATGGGCGCAAAGTTACGGCAGGGGCCGCACCACGGTGCCCAGAAATCGACCACAACCGGCAGATCGTCCTTGAGGAGTTTGTCCAGCGTAGCACCCGTCGCGTTAATAACATCGCCATCAAATAATTCGTGGCCACAACGCCCGCATTTCGCACCGTCATCCATCCGAGCGTCCGGAATGCGGTTTAAAGCCTGACAGTTGGCACATACGGTATTCATAACTAACCTCTGATAGAGCCGTGGAACAACGGCAGAACGCCGATAATGTTTCTGATATGTTACATATTATCAGTGAGCCTGTATAAATCGACAACGCGTTTTATTCAATGGGAACAATAGTCACAGGCTTTTGTACGAAATTATGGCTATGAGCTTGCACATCGGGTAATCTGCGCGCTTCGCGCAGCGCTGGTGGAGAAAAGCATGAACGACGAAATGAAAAACAAAAGCGGCAAGGTCAAAGTGATGTATGTCCGCAGTGATGATGACTCTGATAAACGCACCCAAAATCCGCGTACCGGAAAAGGTGGCGGGCGTCCGGCGTCTTCTCGTGCAGACGGTGGCCGTCGCCCCGCCCGCGATGACAGAAATAACCGCGGCGATGACCGCAAACGTGATGATCGTAAGCGTGACGATCGCAAACGCGATGATTTTGTCCGCGACGGTGGATCGCCATGGCGTACCGTTTCGCGCGCGCCCGGTGAAGAAGCGACCGAAAAAGCCGATCACGGCGGTATCAGCGGAAAAAGCTTTATCGATCCGGAAGTGCTGCGTCGTCAGCGTGCGGAAGAAACCCGTGTATATGGCGAGAACGCCTGTCAGGCCCTGTTCCAGAGCCGCCCGGAGTGTATCGTTCGCGCATGGTTTATCCAGAGCGTGACCCCGCGCTTTAAAGAAGCGCTGCGCTGGATGGCGGCGAACCGTAAAGCCTACCACGTGGTTGACGATGCCGAGCTGACAAAAGCGTCCGGGACTGAACACCACGGCGGCGTCTGCTTCCTGATCAAAAAACGTAACGGCACCACCGTGCAGCAGTGGGTCAGCCAGGCGGATGCCGATGACTGTGTGCTGGCGCTGGAAGATGTGGGTAACCCGCATAACCTGGGCGCTATGATGCGTAGCTGCGCGCACTTTGGCGTGAAAGGCGTTCTGTTGCAGGATGCCGCGCTGCTGGAATCCGGTGCGGCAATCCGTACCGCGGAAGGCGGTGCTGAGCATGTTCAGCCGATCACCGGCGACAGCGTGCTGGAGGCCCTTGAGCAATTCCGTAACGCGGGCTACACCATTGTCACCACCTCAAGCCGTGCCGCTACGCCGCTGTTTAAAGCGACGTTGCCGCGCAAAATGGTGCTGGTGTTAGGTCAGGAGCGCGATGGTCTGTCTGATGCGGCACTCTCCAGCGCTGACATGAGCGTTTCTATCGACGGCACTGGCAACGTTGAAAGCCTGAACGTATCCGTTGCGACCGGCGTGCTGCTGGCCGAATGGTGGCGTCAGAACAAAGCATAAGCCTTTTATGTGCCGGGCCTGACCCGGCACATTCAAACCCTACTCACTCTCTGCCGGTAACACAGGCATCCAGTCAATCGGCTTTTCGCCACGCTTTTCCAGCCACTCATTCGTCAGAACAAAATGGTTACTGCCAAAGAAACCGCGATGCGCAGACAGCGGCGACGGGTGCGGTGCTTTCAGTACGTGATGGCGCTGACGATCGATAATCGCCCCTTTCTTTTGGGCATGTGAACCCCAGAGTAAAAACACGACGCCTTCACGATGCTCATTGATTAGGCTGATAACCTTATCGGTAAAGGTTTCCCATCCCAGACTGGCGTGGGAGTGTGCCTGACCCGCCCGGACGGTTAATACGGTATTCAGCAACAGCACGCCCTGGCGCGCCCAGCTTTCCAGATAACCGTGATTAGGGCGGGTGAAACCCGGAATCGTTCCTTCCAGCTCTTTATACATATTCAGCAGAGAAGGGGGAATGGCCACGCCCGGACGCACGGAAAATGCCAGTCCGTGAGCCTGCCCGGGACCATGGTACGGATCCTGCCCCAGTATAACCACCTTCACGTCGCTCAGTTCGGTGTAGCGAAAGGCGTTAAATACATCTTTCTGCGGTGGATAAATTGTCTGGCCGGCCTGCCGTTCAGCCGCAACGGTACTGAGGGTATTAATAAAATAGGGCTGCTGCTTCTCTTCTGCCAGCACGTCATGCCAGGTTAAAGGTGTTGTCATCTCGCTCTCCTGCGAATTTCATTCTTTGCCTAGCTTACCTGCTAATGGCTGGTGAGCAAAATTACCCGCGGAAAAGCGGCTAAGTGTCTCAATTTATGTTGAAAACCAGGCAGGGTAAGTTGAATTGGTAAATCATTAAAATTGATCTAAAACAAAAAATTCAGACCACACTCTTTATGTGGTTAGTGATTTTGTTGATTTAAATCAATAAATCACCCGGGTCTGAATGTTATATATACACACAACAAACAATGGTTTTACCAATTGGCCGCAAAAGGCCAGCATCAGTTAATGTAGCCTAAGGGAGGCAACACATGATTACAGGTATCCAGATTACTAAAGCTGCAAATGACGATCTGCTGAACTCTTTCTGGCTGCTGGACAGCGAGAAAAACGAAGCGCGCTGTGTAGTAGCGAAAGCAGGTTTTGCGGAAGACGAAATCGTTCCGGTGAGCAAACTGGGCGAAATTGAATACCGTGAAATTCCAATGCAAGTGCAACCAGAAGTGCGCGTGGAAGGTGGTCAGCACCTGAACGTTAACGTCCTGCGTCGTGAAACGCTGATGGATGCTGTTGAGAACCCAGAAAAATACCCGCAGCTGACCATCCGTGTGTCTGGCTATGCGGTGCGTTTCAACTCTCTGACTCCGGAACAGCAGCGCGACGTTATCGCCCGTACCTTTACTGAAAGCCTGTAAGGTTTCAGCTTCGGGGGTGGAATAAAAAGCCGGGAATGTCCCGGCTTTTTTTTACTCTTCAGTTTTTGTCTCTGGCGCAGCAGAACTTGGCTTACGGCGCTTACCAATATTTTTGGTATCGCGGTGGCGCTGCTTCACGCGCGGCTTCTCTTTTTCTTTCTCTTTTCTCTCAGCACGTTTCGCGAGCGCTTTCTTGGACGGTTTACCCGTCATTTTTTCACTCGGCGCACGTGTCGTCGGACGAAGTTCGTCAATCACACGAGCTTTTAGCGGCTCATCAACGTAGCGGCCAATTTTTTGGAGCAGCAGATGGTCGTGCGCTTCTACCAGAGAAATAGCAATCCCTTTGCGGCCCGCACGGCCGGTACGACCAATACGGTGCAGGTAAGTATCACCGCTGCGCGGCATATCAAAGTTGATCACATGGCTCACGTCCGGGATGTCGATCCCGCGCGCGGCAACGTCGGTTGCAACCAGCACATTCACGCGACCATCGGTCAGGCGCTTAATCCCTTCGGTACGCTTAACCTGTGCCATTTCACCTTCGAGATAGCAGTTGTTGATGCCAGCGTTGCGGAGCATTTCTGCCAGCTCATGCACGCGCTCGCGTTTACGTACGAAGACGATGGTACGGGTTGCTTCTTCCTGCTTCAGCAGATGTTTCAGCAACTCAACTTTATGCTCAAGGTTATCTGCGCGGTAGTACCACTGGTGGATCTTCTTACGCTCACGCGTCGATGGCGTAGCGGACACTTCCACCGGATCTTCCAGCAGACGTTCGGCGAAATCTTTAATGGCATCCCCTTCAAGAGTTGCCGAGAACAGCATTGTCTGGTTACGCCAGCGCGTTTCACCCGCGATGTGTTCGATATCCTGGGCAAAGCCCATGTCCAGCATGCGGTCAGCTTCATCGAGAATCAGCGTTTCCACCGCCCGGCAGTCGAAGTTCTCTTCTTTTATGTATTGCAGCAGACGGCCTGTCGTCGCGACAACGATATCCTGGTTTTCGCTGAACACTTCGGCGTGGTTCATATACGCTACGCCGCCGGTGATGGTCGCGATATCCAGATGGGTGTTCGCCGCCAGCTCACGCGCGTGTTCGGCAACCTGCATCGCCAGTTCACGGGTCGGGGTCAGGATCAAAATGCGCGGCGGCCCTGATTTTTTACGCGGAAAATCGAGCAAATGCTGCAACACAGGCAGCAAGTAGGCTGCTGTCTTCCCCGTGCCGGTTGGCGCAGAACCGAGCACATCGCGGCCCTCAAGCGCAGGCGGAATGGCCGCGGCCTGAATGGCGGTCGGGCGTGTAAAGCCTTTACTCTCAAGAGCATTGAGCAGGCTTTCATCGAGTTCAAGTTCGGAAAAAGTCGTTACAGTCATGTTCTACCTCTGTGTGGGGCGCTGATTATAGACGTTACGGCTGTAATCTTCATCTGTTTGTATGGATATCGCTTTTCGACCACTTCGCTTTCCCCTATGCTACTCCAGTTTCACACAGAAGGTTGCCCTGACATGTCTCAACTCAAAGCGCAGTTGCGCCGCGATGGTTTTACGTTTAAACATTTTTTTGTGGCGCACGATCGTTGTGCAATGAAAGTCGGTACAGACGGTATTTTACTGGGTGCATGGGCCCCTGTCGCAGGTGTAAAACGCATTCTGGATATTGGTACGGGCAGCGGACTTCAGGCGCTGATGCTGGCGCAGCGTACAGAAGAACACGTCACTATCGACGCCGTTGAGCTTGATCCTCAGGCGGCCCAGCAGGCAAGCGAAAACGCTGCCGATTCTCCGTGGGCAGAACGGATCAGGGTGGAATGCGCCGATGTCCTGACCTGGGCACCGGAGCAGACTGCGCGTTACGATTTGATCGTCAGCAATCCGCCGTATTTCACGCCAGGTGTGGAGTGTGGAACGCCGGAACGCGAGCAGGCACGTTACACCGGCTCGCTCGATCACAAGGCGCTACTGACCAGCGCGGCGGAACTCATCTCGGAAGAGGGATTTTTCTGCGTGGTCTTGCCCGAAAGCACGGGTAACACCTTCATTGAGATCGCTCGGGATATCGGCTGGAGTTTGCGTCTTCGTACCGATATTTCGGATACGGAAGGTCGCTTACCGCACCGTGTGTTGCTGGCGCTCTCGCCGAAAGAGGGGGAGTGCTTTACCGACAGGATGGTTATTCGCGGGCCAGACCAGCGTTATTCCGAAGATTACACTGCCCTGACCCAGGCCTTTTATCTGTTTATGTGAACCTGCGGCGTCAACACCGACGGGCCGGACGTTTCCAGCGGGTCGGGATAGTCCAGCGTATAATGCAGGCCACGACTCTCTTTGCGCATCATCGCACAGCGTACAATCAGCTCGGCAACCTGCACAAGGTTGCGCAGCTCCAGCAGATTATTGGAAACGCGGAAGTTGGCGTAATATTCATCAATTTCCTGCTGCAACATCATGATGCGGCGTAACGCGCGTTCCAGACGCTTCGTTGTGCGTACAATCCCGACATAATCCCACATGAGAAGCCGCAGCTCGTGCCAGTTATGCTGGATAACCACCAGTTCGTCCGGGTTCTCTACTCGACTTTCATCCCATGCTGGCAGGTGCGTTGTTGGACGTGCATAGGGCATGCGTTTGGTTATATCTTCCGCAGCCGACCATCCATACACCAGACACTCCAGCAATGAGTTTGATGCCATGCGATTCGCACCATGCAGGCCGGTGTAACTGACCTCGCCGATCGCATACAAACCATCCACGTCGGTACGACCATGATCGTCAACCATCACCCCGCCACAGGTATAGTGGGCGGCAGGCACAATCGGCACCGGATCGCGGGTTAAATCGATACCCAGACTCAGCAGCTTTTCATAAATCATCGGGAAGTGCTGGCGAATAAAGTCTGCCGGTTTATGGCTAATGTCCAGATACATACAGTCCACGCCAAGCCGCTTCATCTCGTGGTCAATGGCGCGGGCCACGATATCCCGCGGGGCAAGTTCACCTCGGGGGTCGAAGTCCGGCATAAACCTGGAACCGTCCGGTCGCTTGAGATACGCGCCTTCGCCGCGCAACGCTTCAGTTAACAGGAAGTTACGTGCCTGCGGGTGGAACAGGGCGGTAGGATGGAACTGATTAAACTCCATATTCGCTACGCGGCAGCCTGCGCGCCAGGCCATGGCGATACCGTCTCCGGAGGCGATATCCGGGTTAGTCGTGTACTGGTAAACCTTGGAGGCGCCGCCGGTCGCCAGCACAACGGCTTTAGCCTGGCAGGTTTCCACCTTCTCTTTATTCCGATTCCACACCCATGCGCCGACAACACGGCGCGTGCCGGGCAGGCCAATTTTATCGGAAATAATCAGGTCGACGGCGTTACTGCGCTCCAGCACCCGAATATTGGGATGGCTGAGGGCTTTGCTGACCAATGTGGTTTCAACCGCTTTTCCTGTTGCATCAGCAGCGTGCAGAATACGGCGATGGCTGTGCCCGCCTTCACGGGTCAGATGATAGCTCTCTTCACCATTAGGCTGAACCTGCGTATCAAACAGCACGCCCTGGTCGATAAGCCATTGCACGCAGTGGCGGGCATTGCTGGCGACAAACTCTGCGGCATGCTCATCCACGATCCCGGCACCGGCAATCAGAGTGTCTTCTACGTGTGAGGCAATGCTGTCCGTTTCATCAAACACGGCGGCAATACCGCCTTGTGCATAGAAGGTGGAACCTTCGCTCATCGGCCCTTTACTCAGCACGATTACGTTCTGATGTTCCGCCAGGCGCAGCGCGAGGGAGAGGCCAGCAGCACCGCTGCCGATAATCAGTACATCACAATGGAGTTCAGGCGTTGTATTCATGATGTTTGTTTAATTTACTAAACATGGTCTGGGCAGAATAGCATTGTGATGCGAGTTATCGCACGTTTTTTTTGAAGCGTGTTGCAATGACTAAACGGATGGCCGGAAGTTAAATCATCGCTAAATGACTGGAATTATTTTGCGAAGCAGATCGTTAGCTTCAGATTTTGTGGTGAAATAAAGCCTGTGTTGCGTTACTCTTCTGACGATAAAGTTAATGATTCTTGTCAGAAAGCGGGTGCGTATCGTGAACAGACTTATAATGAGAGAAAATGAACGGTCTGCGGCGCGATGAACAAAAACAAAGGCGTTACGGAACTTATTGAAGAACAGACGCTCTAATTCGGTGCTTGCTCAAAGTGCAATGTTGTTAGAGTGGCGTTTCGATAACGCGTGGAATTTGGTTTGGGGAGACATTACCTCGGATGAGCGAGCAGTTAACGGACCAGGTCCTGGTTGAACGGGTCCAGAAGGGAGATCAGAAAGCTTTTAACCTACTGGTGGTGCGCTACCAGCATAAGGTAGCGAGTCTGGTTTCCCGCTATGTACCGTCAGGCGATGTTCCTGATGTGGTACAAGAGTCTTTTATTAAGGCCTATCGCGCGCTGGATTCATTCCGGGGGGATAGTGCTTTTTATACCTGGCTGTATCGTATTGCAGTCAATACGGCTAAGAATTATTTGGTTGCTCAGGGGCGTCGTCCGCCTTCAAGTGATGTTGACGCTATCGATGCAGAAAACTTCGAAAGTGGCGGCGCGCTGAAAGAAATTTCGAACCCTGAGAACTTAATGTTGTCAGAAGAACTGAGACAAATCGTTTTTCGCACGATCGAGTCGCTCCCGGAAGATTTACGCATGGCAATTACGTTACGGGAGCTGGATGGCCTAAGCTATGAAGAGATAGCCGCCATCATGGATTGTCCGGTCGGCACGGTTCGTTCACGAATTTTCCGTGCGCGAGAAGCCATTGATAATAAAGTTCAACCGCTTATCAGGCGTTGACGATAGCGGGATACTGGAAAAGGTATTAGGCATGCAGAAAGAAAAACTTTCCGCTTTAATGGATGGTGAAATGCTGGATAGTGAGCTGCTCGATGAGTTGTCTCATTCTCCCGAAATGCAACAGACCTGGGAGAACTATCATCTTATCCGCGACACTCTGCGGGGTGATACCAGCGATGTTCTCCATTTCGATATCTCAGCACGCGTTATGGCGGCCATTGAGAACGAACCTGTTCATCAGACCACGCCGCTTATTCCTGAAGCGCAGCCTGCACCTCACCAGTGGCAGAAAATGCCGTTCTGGCACAAGGTGCGTCCATGGGCCAGCCAGCTCACCCAGATGGGAGTCGCTGCGTGTGTATCGCTTGCAGTTATCGTTGGGGTCCAGCACTATAATACCCAGTCTGAAGCCAGTCAGCAGCCTGAAGCGCCAGTGTTCAATACGCTGCCGATGATGGGTAAAGCCAGTCCGGTTAGCCTGGGCGTACCGGCAGATGCCTCCGCAAGCGGCGGACAGCAACAGCAGGTACAGGAGCAGCGTCGTCGCATTAATGCGATGTTGCAGGATTACGAGTTGCAGCGTCGTCTGCACTCCGAGCAGCTTCAGTTTGAGCAGGCCCAAACCCAGCAGGCTGCTGTGCAGGTGCCAGGAAACCAAACTTTAGGAACGCAATCGCAGTAATGAAGCAACTTTGGTTCGCCATGTCTTTGATGGCGGGTAGCCTGTTCTTCTCTGCTAACGCCTCGGCTGATGTTTCATCCGGGGCGTTGTTGCAGCAAATGAATCTGGCCAGCCAGTCACTCAATTACGAGTTGGCATTTATTAGCATCAATAAGCAGGGTGTCGAATCGTTACGCTATCGCCACGCCCGCCTTGATAATCAGCCGCTCGCCCAGCTTTTACAGATGGATGGCCCGCGTCGGGAAGTGGTCCAGCGTGGGAACGAAATCAGCTATTTCGAGCCAGGCCTTGAGCCGTTTACGCTCAATGGTGACTACATCGTTGATTCCCTGCCATCGCTCATTTACACCGATTTTAAACGTCTCGCCCCCTACTATGATTTTATCTCGGTGGGGCGAACGCGTATTGCCGACAGGTTGTGCGAAGTGATCCGCGTAGTCGCGCGGGATGGGACACGTTACAGCTATATCGTCTGGATTGACGCAGAGACGAAGCTGCCGATGCGCGTTGATCTGCTCGATCGCGACGGTGAAACGCTGGAGCAGTTCCGCGTGATCTCCTTCGACGTGAACGGTCAGGTTGGCAACAGTATGCAGAATCTGGCCAAAGCCAGCCTGCCGCCTTTGCTTTCCGTACCTGCCGGCGATTCTGTCAATTTCAACTGGGTACCTTCCTGGATCCCGCAAGGATTCAGCGAAGTATCCAGCAGCCGTCGCCAGCTGCCGACTATCGAAACACCGGTTGAATCGCGCCTCTATTCCGATGGGCTATTTAGCTTCTCGGTGAATATCAATCGCGCTACGGCGAACAGTTCCGAACAGATGCTCCGTACCGGTCGCCGGACGGTTAGCACGACGGTACGCGATAATGCGGAAATTACCATTGTTGGTGAATTACCGCCGCCAACAGCAAAACGTATTTCAGACAGCATTAAATTCAGGGCTGCGCAATGATTAAAGAGTGGGCGACGGTCGTATCCTGGCAGGATGGCGTAGCGCTTGTCAGCTGTGACGTTAAAGCATCATGCAGCAGCTGCGCTTCGCGAGCCGGTTGCGGCAGCCGCGTATTGAATAAGCTGGGGCCGCAAACGTCGCACACTATTGCTGTGTCGAGCGATCAGCCGCTGGTGGCAGGGCAAAAAGTGGAGCTCGGCATCGCTGAAGTCAGCCTGCTCACTTCCGCCATACTGGTTTACCTCTCTCCGCTCGCCGGACTGTTTGTGATGGGCGGGGTTTTCCAGATGCTGTTCGGCACAGATTTGGCCGCCATGTGCGGTGCCGCCTTGGGCGGTGTGGGCGGGTTCTGGCTTGCTAAAGGCGTTTCCCCAAGGCTTACCGCCCGGGAAGCCTGGCAGCCCGTCATTCTCAGCGTTGCACTGGCACCCGACCAACTTCGTGTTGAGACGCTCTCTCCTGAGGCCCGGTGATCTGCCGGGCTTTATTATTATTTACATCGCAATAAAGTAAACGCCGTCTCTTCGCGCTATACCTGACTCTAAGTGCATTTCCAGCAGACGAGGTTGTAGTGTAGAATGCTGCGTTTTCGCACTGAAAAACGTCAGGCTAAGAACAGCGGCCTCCAGGAATTCGTAAGGCATAATTATTTAACTATATGAAGAACATACGTAACTTTTCGATCATTGCTCACATCGATAATTGATACCCCGCCAGCCTCCGCAAACCTCCGACAAAAACGCCTCAAGATCCCCATCAAATCAGCCTTTCCAAAAATTATACTGTTTGCATGTACAGTCAACCTACGACATCATAAGTCATGGTTTTTGTGTCCACCAGTGCGTCCATATTCTATGATGGACACATAACCTCCCGTTCTGATGGACACACGCAGGGACAAATCATGGCTATTTCAGATAGTTATCTAAAGTCGTGCCTTGGGCGCGAACGAGACAAAGTTGAAGAAAAGGCAGACCGTGATGGTCTGTGGGTACGCATCTCCAAAAAGGGGGCCGTTACTTTTTTCTACCGATTCCGCTTCCTGGGCAAACAGGACAAGATGACGATCGGCAGCTATCCGGAGTTCGGATTAAAAGCCGCGCGCGATGAAGTCGCAAAGTGGGCAGCTATTCTTGCCCGTGGCGAAAACCCTCGGATCAGGCAAAGCCTCGATAAAGCCAAGATTAACAGCCAGTACACCTTCGAAGAGCTGTTCCGTGAATGGCACTCAATGGTCTGCATTCAGAAAGAATCAGCCGGGCAGGTCCTCCGCTCGTTTGAACTGCACGTTTTCCCCAAGCTCGGGAAATACCCTGCGCATCAGCTCACGCTACACAACTGGCTCACTGTCCTGGACAGATTGGCCCAGGGTTACAGCGAGATCACCCGGCGCGTGATCAGCAACGGCCGACAGTGTTATTCCTGGGCAGTGAAACGGCAACTGCTGGAAGTTAACCCGCTGTCAGAAATGTCTGGGCGTGATTTCGGCATCCAGAAACAAATGGGTGAGCGAACCCTGGACCGTAAAGAACTGGCGATTGTCTGGCGAGCCATTGAGGATTCCCGCCTTATTGAGCGAAACAAGATCCTCTATAAATTGTCTCTGATATGGGCGTGCAGGGTTGGCGAACTCCGGCAGGCTGAAGTCGCACACTTTGATTTTGAAGAAGGGATCTGGACTGTTCCATGGGAAAACCACAAGACAGGGCGGAAGACAAAGAAACCGATAATTCGACCTATCATCCCGGAAATGCTCCCGCTGATAAAACGGGCCATTGAGCTGGCGCCAGGACGCTTTGTTTTTTCAAAATATGAAGACAAGCCGATGAGTGAAGGCTTCCATATGAGCATCAGCAGTAACCTGGTTAAGTTCATGCTCAAGGCCTATAACGAGCAGGTCCCACACTTTACTATTCATGATCTGCGCAGGACTGCGCGAACGAATTTCTCAGAGCTAACCGAGCCGCATATCGCCGAAATAATGCTTGGCCACAAACTGCCTGGTGTGTGGTCAGTGTACGACAAGCACACCTATGTTGAGGAAATGAGAGTGGCATATGGTAAGTGGTGGGCCCGACTTATGAGCATCGTCGAGCCCGACATTCTGGAGTTCACGCCGCGTCAGGTCGGGTGAGACGGCCTTTATCATCACGGGTTAGGTTCAGGTGAGACATCGGCTTACGGGTTGATCGTGACATCTCTTTAATCTGCCAGGCGGTGACTTTGGTTCTGAGCCATTTATTGGGTCCACCCATGTAAGCGCAATCTGGCTCAGGGAAAGGGTTCTCGTTTGGGGCTCTTTTCCTGTAGCGTTCGAGCGTACGTGAGGAAATACACAGCTGCCCGCAGATGTCTTTAGTGCTCATCAGCTCAAATTTATTCGTTGCTTTGCTCATCTTCGTTCTCCAAGGGCCCCAACCGGGGCCGTTTGATAATTCTTTATCAGGACGCCTGGCCGGGAAGGGCACGCAAGCGGCGCATGCCTGTCATTGCCGTGGCCACATAGCTCGCCTTGCGGTTCACCACCTCCACCCAGACCTTCACGTCTTCAACCTTCACCGTATACGTCTCTTTCATCTTGCTGCGCCCATAGTCGCCGTATCTTTGCTGGTGGGCTGCCAGCGCGATGTCGCATGCCTGACGCGCTAACGGGGATTGCTGGTTACCTCGGTTAATCAGTCGCATGGCCATCTCCTTCGATACGCTTAAACTTGATCACATAGACCCATGGGTTAGCGCGCCAGCTGTCAGAACCGTAGATAGACCGCCATAACGCTGCGTAAGCCTCTTTAACGTCACGTGCCGAGGAGCCAGAAATTCCCTCCGAACGTGCGTCTTCCTCACTGATATCGTTCAGCTGCTCGACCCGTACATCGGTGATCTCCAGCAGAATACGGCTGGCCCAGCGCGGCATGTGGATGCTGGGTGTCCAGCGGACATCCTCTGCCGGCGGCACGTTCTCGTAATGAGTTGGAACATGCGCAGGGTAATTCGCGCGATAAAGTTTCAGATCCGGCGCGCTTGCTCCAGCCTCTGCCCACGTCTCCCGCACCCAGATGCGATCACCGACGACACCGAACGGGCAATGGATTGCGATATCTTCAATTTTCGACAACAACAGTCCGTTAAGAGGCCTGCTTAACCACATACCGGATAAACTTCCGCTTAATGTTCCCTCTGGCTGCGGCTTGATGATCCGCCGCGTCTGCGTCTTCCGTCCATCGAGGATCGCCCGCACCATCTCACCGTTAAAAATCATTCCGCGTTCGATAATTTTCGTCATATCGTTACCGGGAGGGCGAACCCTCCCGCCTCCCTTAGGCCACATATTCCGGTTTCATATCATCGAGGGTGATGCGGTACTTATCGTGCAATTCATCACCCAAGTGCCGTTTAGCCGCCAAGAGCATCTTTTCAACTTCCTCGAAGCGTTCTCCCGCACCTTCCACTCCCGGTTTTGGAAGTGCTTTGATAGCTGTATCAACTTTGTTTTTCGCATTCACAAAGTGGTACCGGCGCGTAGCTTTGTTTTTCAGTTCGGTGTGCAATGCTGCACCCAGTACGGATTTAGAAGCATTGATGTCGTTTCCGACGGTAGTGGCATCGTCCAGAGTTTCAGCAGAATCAATCCGTTTACGGTATTCATCAGCCAAAGTGTCGATATTTACTGAGGACTGCTGCGCGTTCTGTGTGGTAGATAAGTTGTCATCAGTAATTTCAGTCAAACTTATGTGCTGCACAGGGGCAGGGTTTACCTCCCGTTCTTCACGCCGATCATCCAGCTCGTCCGGGGTATAAACGCCCAGAATCACATCCGGGCAGAACAGGCGGGCCCAGCGCTTCACTGCGAGATATGCAAGCTGCTGGCGCGGGTCGTCAGCCCAGAGCGTTGAGTTACGGGTGCGAGCCTGAGCCAGCAGTAAATCGAGTTCTCTCGGCTGATCTTCACCCTTCAGGGTTGCGCGGATAATAATGCCGATCCCGGCTTCGTCAGCCAGGGTCCAGCCAGGGACCCGGTACTCGCCTTTTTCGCCTTTACGAATATGGAATTTTCCAACAACTTTTTCCCATGGCCCGTACCACTCATATTCAAAGCGGCTGGCAAGCACGCCGCTACGCGAAATGACGGCATTGACCAACTGCGCTTCGTACCCGAGCACACCATTAATCAGGTGCGTCTTCTGTGCTACAGCAAAGGGATTCATCTGCCATTGTGCTGCCTGCATCGCTACGGCCATGCAATCGGCCTGATTGCCCTGAAGATGCTTAGGAACTGTCGCGGTGCCCTGAGCCATAATCTGCGCAAAAGTGCTGATGGCGTTAAGGTATTGAGAATCGAACAGTGCCACGTTGGAATTAATAACGGTGTTCTGATCAGCAACGGTAACGTTGGTATTTTGCATATATCCCCCTTATGCCTGAGTACGCAGCGCTTCGAGGCGGCGCAGGTCGAAGTCGTTCAGTTCGTCGGTGTAGTCGGCAGTGATTGGTGCTGGCCATTCACCTGTGTCGAATCCGGTTGCGATAGCGCGCATCGCTTTGCGGTACTCGAGCATGCCCAGCTCCAGCAGTTCAGCGGATGCCTCGATGATGGCGATCCAGTGGTAGTTCTCGTCTTTGTTGACGAAAATCCAGAAGAACTGGTCCAGCGCCGCGGTTTCGCAGTACATGGCTGCGCTCAGGTGATAGTCGCGGTCAATGATTTCCCGGTGCAGTCTGGCGCGCAGGCTTTCCTGCTTTACGTTCCACATGCTGATAGTTTTCAGGTCTGCGCCGATACGCACACCGTCCAGGTCGATCTCGAGGTCCGGGCGCACACGAACTTCCAGGCCCGTCTCCTCGTCAAAGCCGAAGTAACTCACCTCGACGGCACGGCTCGGGTGGGTCAGCAGCATGCTGGCGGTCGGGTGAGCCAGTAGCGCTTTTTGAATATTCAGTGCGGTGCCCAGCTGCTGGCGGGTAACCAGCACTTTCCCCTCCGGGTTATCGCGCCAGGCATCCAGCAGCTCGTCGGCAAACACGGCATCTGGTTTGACTGTCTTCACGGCCTGAATCAGATCGGCCTTAGTGCCAGATACTTTCAGCGGCTGTGGCTTCTGCGCTTCCTGCGCCACCATGTCAGGGTTGATGATCGCTAACTGCTCGAGCAGCGCGTCACGGCTGCCGCTAGTTTTAACCGGCGTCGGCAGGGTGGCGTTGTACTCTTTGATGCAGGCTTTCATTGCCGTTGCCGTCTGCTTCTGGTCTGCATCGATACGCTGGAAGTTAGCTGGCAGCGTCATATAGTTCTGCGCTGTTTCTTCCAGGCTAGCGCCCAGCGGCACCTGAGCGGGCAGCGTGGCGTTATGCTCTTCAAGAAATCTTTTGATATCGTCTGCGCTCAGCAGTACAGGCAGGCCGTTGTTGTACTCATCGATAAAGGTGCGCAGTGTCGCCGTGGTGGTGAATGCGCCTTCTGGGATAACCGGTTCAATGCTGAACTCTGCATCCAGCTGTTCAGGCTGCAACGCCAGCGCATGCACTAAGTTGCCCATGTCCAGAACTGCGGAGCGCTCTTTGACGATGGTTTTTTCAACGTGGCGCGCATTGAAGTACATCAGCGACACGCGCGCATCTTTTACCTGGGTAGAGCTGATGCCGTTAGCGGCGTGATAAACCTCGTTCGGAAGACCTTCATAGCGGCCTGGCTCGAAATAAGCAGGATATTCAACAGCTGGTTCTTCCTGATGCACTTCTGGTTCGTTTTGTGCCGATTCTGGTTCGTTCTGGTCTACTGAATCAGTAATTTGGGTTGCATCATCCCGATCCCGGTTGGCGAGACTCGGCGCGCTGGTGGCCAGAATCTCAGCGGCAGACGGCTCTACGGTAGCTGGTTCCTCACCAGTGTCAGCACTGCTTTCACCTGACTGCAATACGACTTTACCCGGTGACAGCGCATCACAAGTCGGTTCTTCATTACTGTTATTCTCTTGAACCTGCACATTGCTGGTGGTCTCCACTTCCGTTTTTTCTACTTCATTTGAGGCGCTCTGGTTGAGCAGGCCATCAATGGAATAAATACCTCCACCGAGATTTTCAACTTCTGGCTGGGTCTGGGTGTTTACCCATTTCGGATCGGTTGGGTCACTGATGCCTTCGACATATTCGCCGCGCTCTGCTGCAAGCTGGCGGTTAATTTCTTCAACAGCATCTTTTTCTGGTATGTGGCGTGCAGCGGTTAGGGTTTCCGCTGTCGGGTTTGCGTGATCGCTTTCTGTCAGATTGGTGTTGATATAGCCGCGCAAACGGTCAGGGAAATGCGCTAAATGTTCACCAGCTTCACGAATAAGCGCAAAAATAGCGGCACGGGAATAGTCCAGAATACCCGGTGTTGCCCGAAGTGCTGCGGACCATTCTTTGAATGGACTTTCTTTTTTCTTAACGATTTCTTTTGCGCGACGATAAACGCTGCCGGGTAATTCATAAATGTTGAAGTCCGTTGGCAGGGTGGCAAGTGCGATCTCAATATCCAGAGAGTCCATATCGTGCTTGAGTGACTCGTTACGATCGGTTTTATTACCGCCACCAGCGTTCGTGCCGCTTTCAGTACGCTGAATAGCTGATACACGATTACCTTTGCACCACTCTTTAACCAGCAGGCCGCGATCCAGGTGGGACGTTTCAGCCCATACTTGCGTAAACTTCAAAATCAGAGAGAGTTCGTGACGTTTCTCCATATCAAAAACGTCTCTGACGGCTCTGGTGTATTTCCACAGGAATGGCATATCCAGAGTCTGGATTTTTTCTACGCTTGCGGCTGCCAGCAGCAGGTTCTGGACGTACCCGTCATCAGTGTCCATTTCCAGCGTGCTTATTTCCTGATACTCCGCCTGCGTGAGGTGGTAGCGAAGTTCATCCGACGTAAGCTGCGACAACAGCTGCTTGCGGAACGACATTTGCACGATCGGGTAGCGCGTGTTTTCGTCGTCGCCTTCGTCAATCTTCAGATCAGAATTGGTCGGAGGAACTGCATCAGCCTCGTTAAAAGCCTGTTCGTCGACGATTTCACCAGTAGACGTGTCAACGCCATTAACGACCGTGGCTTCGGCCATTTCCGCTTTTTGTGTTGCAGGATGCTCGGGCAGAGAAACCCCAGGGATCTGCTCCCAGTTCATTTTGCCTTTATCGAGCTGATAATAATCACAGAAGGTAAAACTGATTTCGTCTTCCGGTGGAAGTTCGTTTACAACAGGGAAATTAGTTGCGACCGCTTTGTAATAGTCTTTAAATTTGCGACCGGACTTAAGCAGTAAATAATCCAGGGTGGCATTAGCGGTTTCAAAGTCCTCGCTGCACCATAAAACTGCATCAGGCTGACCAGATTGTTTTTTTGCTCTTCGAACAAGAAATACAGGGTTCGTGTTAGTCATGACACATAATCCTCTTATCGTGTAGACTGGAGGTGCCTGAAAGACACCTCGTATTTACCTGGGGATGTCCGGTTCGCTTTGGTCGGTGAGACCGGACAGGCAGGCCCACTTCGGTGGGCTTTTTAATGGACAGTGATGAATGCACGCTCCATGAAGTTGCGCTTGTGCTGGCGATAGCTGCCGTGCCCGCTCTTTTCACCATCTTTAATTTTCACGGCCAGCAGGCTGATAGCCTCGATAGCGCAGTGCGGACAGTCGAACGAGTCAAGAACATAACCCCCATCAAGTACGACGGTGGTTTCGCCGTTTTCAGTGGTATGAATCAGGCCAGATACTTTCTTGTCGCAGTTGAATAAAGCGATGCTTTTGTTAATTGCTTTCAGATTTAATTCGACTTTTACGATTTCCATAGAATGTTCCTTTTGGTTTATTCAGGGTGTAAGAATCCACGCCAAATAAATGGCGAATTTTTTTTCAAATTACAGGGCTGCTAATTACGCTTCGTGTGCCATCTGGTCTTTTTCAGCACACTGTTTTGAGCAATACTCTTTTTCTTTACGGGCAAGATTATTGCCACAAAAATAAAGCAAGGTGCGTTTAACTTCTTTCCCCGCTTCAAAAGGCTTGCGGCAGTATCCGCATTCTTTCTTCATTTCCGCTCCCTACAGGCTTGCCGGGATCTCGCCGTTACGAATAATTCCCTCTACAGGCCAGCACTCACCATTCACGTTTTGCTCGATAGCAGCTGCCTGGCACTGTTGCTGGTTGTCATATACATCGATTACTACATCCTGCGATTCACCGTTGAGGGAGATAACAGTCAGAACCAGTGCAAATAAAGTGTTCATTACGGAGTACCCTTTTGAGCCAGTAAGTAACAAAGCTGGCGGATTCTGACTGTAATCCAGTTGAGGCGAACGGCCTGCTGCTGTGCTGGTTTGCGTGCAAAATCAATCATCTCATCCTCTTTGCCTTGTCGCCGGCCAGCGGAACGTTTATTACCTGACAACGATGCGCTTGTTGTCGATGGAGATAACAATACAAATATTATTTACATCTAGCAAGCGGAATGAAATATAAATTTTCAATTAAGGGTGTGTCAATGCATCCAAACTATTGGATGCAATGAAAAAAAAGATGTGATTTTTACTTCTGAATGCTTTGGATGATGTTGGTAACGTCATCCTTGAGGAGATCTAACTCTTTAAGAGTAGCTTTTGCGTGAACGATGAGGCGAAGCTTTTCAGCTTCAGGCATCTGGTTGAATAATGAGAGCAAAGCGATTTCTTTTTCATCCAGTTGCCGTGGAGGTTTATGCATGCTCAGGTCATCATCACCTGCATCAGGCGGCATAAAAAACCAGTGCTCTGGTTTACCTGTGGCAGCTGCAAGGCGTTTCAACCTTACACCTCGAGGCGCTGACTCACCTTTAGCCCATTGCTGAACTGCCTGGGGAGTAACCATGGCTCTCCTGGCTATATCAGACATGTTCCAGCCGAATTCATCTTTGATGAGCTGAAGTCGGTAGGCGAACGCTTCATGAGGTGCTTTTTTCATGGCATTCATTCTACAAGGTAGCCTTTCATAGTGCATTGCAAAGATTTTTTTCATGCATGATTGAAAATAATATTTTCATGCTGTAATCTCATTTTTCATTCACTGAGGGCTGGATATGACCAAATCAATTAAACAGCGAGTATGCGATGTCATGACTCAAACAGAGATCGCCAAGAATCTTGGCACAACTTCTCAAGCTGTAAGTCTGTGGCTGAACCATGAGGTTCCCGCGCATCGAGTGCTACCGATTTGCAAGTTGTTGGGATGGAAAATCACTCCGCATGAAGTACGTAGTGACATTTATCCAAATCCCACAGACGGGCTGCCAAAACAGGAGTCTTGACCATGCATGCCATTTCATATCAACAAAATACCGGATTAACTCCGGTTGCGATGATAAATCGCAATCAGCCAAGCGCGGCAGATAAGCACGAACAGATCCGCGACGCCGTTCGTGCCTGGGCTGCGTCACTAGATAACCAGGATGTCGTTGCCGGGATCATCGTTGAGGAGTGGGAACGACAGGGCGGCGCCGGGCTGGAATTTCCCGAAGACCTGAGCCGTAAGCGTCAGAAACTCTTCCGCTGGCTCGATGGTGATACGGAGTATGCGCGCAAAAACATCAGCCAGCTGTCGCCCGCGATCATCGCCGTTCTACCGCTTGAGTTCCGTGGACGTCTGGTACCTCAGGACTGCTTTATGACGCGCTATGCAGCGATGGAGAAGGAGATCGGCGAAGCGAAACGCGCGGTGATTCTGAGGGCGCCGCAGCACCAGCTGGTGAAAGAGGTGAGGGAGGGCATTGAACACCTGCTGGCGCTTCTGCCTGGGGAGGCTGTTGTTCAGGTTCTGAGTGGTCTCGCAGTCATGGGCCCGGGCGTCATGTGAGGTGTGCAGTGAATCATGTCGAATTTATTGAAATGCACGTTCGCGAAGAACTTATCCGGCAGGGCTTCACCGCAGCTGTGGCGCAGGGGGGGCATTTCAGGCCGTCGATATGTACAAGCGAATGTCTCAGGCAAGTCGTAAGGGGAGAATTTTCAATGATGTTTTGCGTCACGCGAAGTTATGGGCTGAAAAACAGACAGTGCCGGCAGATCGGTTTGAGTCGAAGCGCATCAAGCGCGGTAAGCAGCATGGGCTGTTCTAAAAGGGTGAAAGCCGCGGTGAGGGGGCACCAACGGCTTTCGGGTGCAAAAACGGGACGTAATTGCGAGGTCATTATGACAAACGCATGTACTAAACACCAGGCTAAAGGGGCATAGCATGTCAAATGTCGCTTATGCCGATTTTGCGGCACGTAGTGCCATCAGGAGCAACCGGATGGAGAACCAGAAGACCGGATTCATCCCGTTGTACCGGAGCGTACTGAAGAAGCCCTGGGCGAAAGATGTGTTCCTGCGCACGTTGTGGGAGAACCTTCTTTTGGGTGCTGCACGTCAGCCCTACACGGCGAACTTTAAAGGCCGTCAATGGCCCTTACAAACCGGACAACTGGTAACCACAACGGCCGATTTGGGGCTGAAATTATGCGACCGGGAAGGGAAGCCGAGTAGTCGTCACGCCGTGGACAGGATGCTTGATGTTTTCGAACGCGAAGGAATGATTTCTCGTTCTGGAGAGAAGCGAAAAGGCACTGTGATAACCATCACAAATTATGAGCGATATGCTCAAAAAATAGACGATTTACCCGCGCAATTCCCCGCGCATAACGGCGAGCATATCACCGCGCATGACGAAGCCAGTAGTGGCGCGGCTTGCGAGGGTCATGCCGCGCATTTACCCGCGCATAAGACCGCGCAATTCCCCGCGCATCATGAACAACAATATAATAACAACAATATAAATAATAAGATCTCTTCGTCTCGGAATTCTGAAGAATCCCGAAACGAGGCGACTCAAAAATTCCTCTCTCGTCACCCTGAAGCTGCCGACGGAATCTACACCCCGGCAGGAAAATCATGGGGTACTGCTGACGATCTCAAAGCCGCTCGCTGGATACACTCCCTGCGCCTGACGGTCAATGCCAGCCTGAGCGAACCGAAATGGGTCGAATGGGCTAACACAATCCGCCTGATGCGCGTCCAGGACAAACGTACGCACTTCGAGATTTGCGATCTGTTCAAGTGGGCCAACAAGGATGATTTCTGGAAAGACAACATCCTGAGCCCGTCAAGTCTGCGCAGGAAGTGGGACGACCTAACTACCAAGCGCCTGCGCAGCGGTGGACAGCCAACGAAGACCACTGCGAAGGGCAAGGTCGATTTCAACAACACAGACTGGATCAACGGGGTGTTCGATGAAAAGTCTTTCTGAGCAGATGGTCAGCATAGACCGTGAAAATTTTGCGCGCATAGCACGCGGCATTCCTGAATTGCCGGATGCGCAGGACACGCCCGCCGAGCAGACCGCTGAAATCTTCAACGCGCTGTTTAGCGCCTTGCGTGCAGCATTCCCGGCCAGCGTGCATAGCTTCAGCGACCAGTCTGAGTTTGACGAACTGCGCCGCCAGTGGGCTCTGGCATTTCGTGAAAACGGGATCACCACCATGGAACAAGTGAACGCCGGGCTGCGCATTGCACGTCGCCAGGAACGTCCGTTCCTGCCGTCGCCAGGTCAGTTCATCGCATGGTGCCGGGAAGGTCATGGCGCCCTCGGTATCACCGTTGACGATGTCATGTCTGAATACTGGCGCTGGCGAAAGCTGGTTTTTCGCTACCCGACCAGTGAGCAATATCCGTGGAGCCAGCCCGTGCTCTATCACATTTGCCTTGAACTGCGCAGACGCGGTACTGACGGCCAGCTCAGCGAGAAAGAACTTGTTCGCGTTGCTGGTGATCTACTCCACGACTGGGAAATGCGTGTTCTTGATGGAAAGCCTGTTCCACCAGTACGCCGGGCACTAACCGCACCAGCTCAGGAGCGAGGCCCGACTCCGGCGCAGATGCTGATGGCGAAATACAAACAGCGAAAAGACGCTGGACTGATTTGAGAGGCAATCACATGGAAACCGTAATTCAAGCACTGGAAAAAATGGGCCGGGCGACATACCGCGAAGTTGCTGCCCGTCTTGAAATCGACCCGGTTGATGCGCTCACCATGTTACGTGAGCAGCGTGATCAGGGGTTGTGCGATTTTGGCGATGGCGGCTGGTTCCTCGGTACCGTGACAGGTCAGCCTCAGCAGTCAATGCCAAAGGCACCTGTTCATCCGGCGCCGCGTCTGAAAGGTGAGGAGCCGGAACCCGTTGATCCTGCTGTCGTCCGACAGCACCTGCGTGAGCAGGGGGCAATGACGACCGTTTCGCTGGCCGCGGCCGTCAATCGGAATGCCCGCGGAATGGTCTCTGTTCTTCGCGCGCTGGAGCGACAGGGTGTTGTGGTGAAGAACGGGAAGGGCAAAGGCGTTACCTGGTCCCTTGCTGTTGTTACAGAACCCGTTAAGCAAGAACCGGTACCGGAGGCACCTGCCGCGCCGGAAGAAGCAAAACCGGTCGAACTGATCGTGAGTGAAATCCCCTCGTTCACCGAAGGGTGCGCCGCAGTTGAAGCGGTACCAGCGGTGCGGGACATTTCTCGCGAAATCCGCCGTACCAGAAACAAGCTGGAACAACTGACCAAACTGCGTGACGCGGTTCGTGTTATTGGTCGCCACAGAAATCTCGTGCAGCAGCTGGCAGGGAGGGAATAACCGATGGCCAGAAAGAAAACCGACAAAGAACGCATCCTGATCATCAATCGGATTATCGAACTGGTGAAGGAGCAGGGGCGCATCACCACGAATGACGTCGTTGCGATGTTCGGCCTGCACCGGACTACAGCGGAGAAATATCTCCGCGTAGCAGTGGAGCAGGGTGGCCTGGTTCGTCACGGGCGCTGCGGTATCTTCCGTGACCTGCGGGCAACAATCGACTTTGACCTGAAACGTTTTTCACACAACAAGGCGGCAGCATGATTACCGAGAAAGACAACGTTTTTTATTGTGACTGCGGATTCTCCTTTGAGAGGGGGCGCAGCGGCGCGCATACTTGTGAAACTGGTTTGCGTAAGAAACTTGCCGAATCGGAAGCCAAGCTTGCTGCGCTAGCTGCGGAGAATGCGAGGCTTAAGGCTGCAAAAGAGATTATTCGGCATCTTAACGTTAACCGCGAAGAAGCGAATTTTTGCGGTATTGATGATTGTTACATCGACGAAGCAGTGGTAGCGATGATTACCCCGGCGACTGACGCTTTCCTGGCTGAAGTGCGGGGACAGGCCCACAAGGAAGGCGCTCACTTTGTTGCCAACCGAATGCTGGCTGCATGGGAGGCAGGGTTTATCGATGACACAGCGAAGAACGCGGCAGACATCGCGCGGATGATTCTCACCTCAACAGAGTTCATGGTTGATGCGCCGGAGGGGGATTTCGATCGCTCGTTCGCTGATGGCGTACTCGAAGATATCGCCATCCAACTTCGTAAAGGAGTGCAGTCATGAAAGACTTGAAAGTAGGAACTCTATGCCTGGTTATTGGCGGTAAAAATATTGGAAGAGGAGTGACAGTAATAAAAATTGATACTTCTGGTGATGATGAGTATCCGTTTTTGTGTCGTGCAACAGAAGGAAAGCTTGATGGAGGTAATCAAGGTTTGTGGGATTGCTTATGGTTTAAATTCAATCAGCTTTTGCCGATAGATGGCGAGACTGAAGTGAATGAAAATTAGCGGAGGCCGTCCAATGAGCAAAATAGATGCATGGCTGTATGATGCAGAACACGCCGCAGCAGGCAAAGGAGCGGCATCATGAGCACTACCCTAAAAGATTGGCTAAAGCAGATCATAGCAGAGCTTGAAGAAGAGCGCGATGCGACGCCAGGCGCAGTAAACGAAGACGCGGCCATGGCGCTGGCAGCGATGAAGTTAGCGCTGGCATCGCTCGAAGCGGAGAAAGGTGCCGAGCCTGTGGCGAAGGTTGAGACTGTTGGGGTTTGTTGGTACGCAGATAACGGCGTGTCTCGCAAACCTGCTCTTGGTACAGAGCTATTCACCGCCCCGCCAGCGCCGATGTTGCCGGAGGAAATGCCAAAAGGCCTGGCAGGACAGATTGTCAGCCTGCTGGCGCATAACATTGGCGATAAATTTTTGGCACAGAAAATCTGGAACGCCTGCCGCGCCGCCATGCTACAGGGTGCCGAACCTGTAACGACGGCTAACAAGTTGGGCAGCTCTCCGGAAATTCCGGATGGTTACGTGCTGGTGCCGAAGGAACCGACGGAGGAAATGTTACGGGCCTCTTATCATGAGGCATCGGTTTATAGCGCTAAGGCGTATCGCGCCATGCTGGCCGCAGCACCGCAGCAGGAGGTGTAGTTTTGGAGCGATTAGGCATATTCCTTAGACTTTATATGGCATAAAATACGCCTTAAACAGTGAGGCGATTGGCTTATGAAATTATTTAGAATTGAAGATGAGGATGACCTCTGGTGTGAATACGGCTCAGCTTACGAAGCAATCCTTACTCTTTTGAGAAGTTCGTTTAGCGAACAGGCGAAATCAAAATGGGCTTTTGACAAGGCTTATGTCAATTGGAGGGGAGATAGTTACACGGTCAACGCAACGTTTACTCGCTTTGATGAATGCCTGAAAGATGTGTTCATGGTCGGTTGTAATGCGGAAGGAAATCGAAAAAGCGAGTTAATCAAGACTTCATGTGGCGAGCCGATTCCAGTTGAGTATGATTGTTGGAAAAAGGAATACACGCCAAAGGTGGCTAGATAAATGTCTGACTGGAATATTTCAGCAAAGCCGCAGGAAGAGCGCGACAAAGTTAACGTCGATCTTGCCGCCTCAGGCGTTGCCTGCAAAGAGTGTTTGAATATACCCCTCTACGCGGAGCAGGTGGGCCGAGAACAACCTGAGCAGTACTGGGAGTATTTTATTGAGCGTCTACGGTATTATCAATAACGTTCTATCACTCAGCCGAAAGGCAACGATCCGGTTTATCAGAAGCAGGAGGATGGTAGGTGAAAGTTGAATATCTATTCATTGGTTGTGGTCTCGATGGGGAGATCAAGATGGACGATTATCCCAAACAAAAGCTGCTTGTAGGCGAACTGACCTGCTCCCCGTTGATTAGTACACCCCGATGTTAGTAATGTCTTCATAAGCCACATGAGGACATCCCCATGAAGAAGCGTTTTTCCGACGAACAGATCATCAGTATTCTCCGCGAAGCCGAAG
>OJJG01000051.1_pt1 | contig 38433 bp, 46 predicted proteins | sample 1596291 | NCBI WGS metagenome assembly OJJG01 (sample SAMEA4350149, study PRJEB24818) | metagenome | biome: human; feature: gut; material: faeces | place: Denmark | collected 2013-09 | reverse complement strand
TCAGGCTGATGATTTACGGACGTTCTCTTGAGGCGCAGGCAACCGCGAGTCTTGCAGCAGCCACAGGCTATGACAGCCATATCTTCGATCTTTTTCCGGCCTCAGCCAGCGCTCAGATCGATACCGACACGGCGGTCATTTTGCTGTGCCATGATCTCAACCGGGAGCTGCCAGCATTGCAGGCCGCGCGAGAAGCAAAACCCTTTTATCTCGGCGCATTGGGCAGCCATCGAACCCACACGTTACGTCTGCAAAAGCTCCACGAGCTGGGATGGTCCAGGGAGGAGACAGCGCAAATCCGGGCCCCCGTCGGGATATTCCCCAAAGCCCGGGATGCGCATACTCTGGCACTCTCCGTGCTGGCAGAAATCGCCTCTGTACGTCTCCATCATGAGGAGGATTCATGCCTGCCCCCGTCGTCCTGATCCTTGCGGCCGGGCGTGGAGAGCGCTTTCTCGCCTCCGGGGGAAATACCCATAAGTGTATCGGCTGGCGTCAGTCCCCGGAGGTTGCGCCTTATCGCTGGCCATTTGAAGAAAACGGGAGAACTTTCGACCTTGCGATTGAACCGCAGATTACGACTAATGATCTGCGTCTGATGTTGAGGCTGGCTCTTGCCGGCGGAGGAATAACAATTGCCACTCAGGAAACTTTCAGGCCATATATTGAAAGCGGTAAGCTTGTATCGCTGCTTGATGACTTTCTTCCACAATTTCCGGGCTTCTATCTGTATTTCCCACAGCGTCGCAATATTGCACCAAAGCTCCGCGCCCTGATTGACTACGTCAAAGAATGGCGGCAGCAATTGGTTTAAATAGCTGCACCTGCACTGCCTGATGTCAGAACAGTATTTTGATGAATTGCCAAGGTTACAATGGCACAAATGCGGCACAGGAGGAAACGTGGTGTATTTAAATATGGGGTAACTCTTTGATTTTAATGGTGCCGATAATAGGAGTCGAACAATAACTTAACAATATGAAAAAATTGATATTTTATAAAAAATTAAAACCAATGCCCCCATACATGCCCCTAACTGCTGATTCGTGTTTAGTAGTCTACACAGTTGAAGACAAACAAAAGGTTGTATTGGTGTGGTCAGTTTCTCAACATCAGGTGTGTAAGCACCACTAACTGTATTGGTTAAGCAATAAACAGACAGCAATTACTCTCAACTGAACCTGAAAATCCAAAGCCTAATAATTTAGGCTTTGGTCTCAAACTGTTTTTTTAGCTTAAGTTTAAGCATTCAAGCCGATTTCAGTTCCAGCGAAATCGTCTTCATAATCGATATAAAATACACCGACGACGATGACGTAAGTATTTTGAAACTGACCACGACTCATATTTATCAAATTAATAGCTTTCTTTCAATTCTTTTTTCTCAATCATTTTCACAATATCTAACTCATCCCACTTGACAAACCAATATGTTTGAAGCAGAGATTGCAAATCATTCTCAATCTCCAGATGACTTCTGTTCAGCTTTGGCTCATAGCTCTTGAGATATTTTCTATATAAAAAACGCCTTGTCTCTATTGAGACAAATGGACATGACATGACATCCAAAAATAAATGTGCCTTTTCCGATGATTGCAGCAAATCCATATTAGAACTTAATATTTCCTTTATTTCACCCTCTATTATACACTTCAATTTTCGGAATGATCTTCTGTTTCTAAAATAGAATAGCAGTGAGATTATAGTAAAGTAGTCCAATTTCTTTTTATGTATAACTCCATGAAAAAAACTGTCACTTATAAGATAATTATCTCCAAAAAAAGTAGCAGCCAAGATTAAATTAACCTTTTCAATTGAAATGAAATCATCAATAAACAGCCCATTATCATTCTCACCAAAATTAATGTTTTCCGCAGCATTCACTAACGTAGTCATAAAAATACTACTATAGTCACTAGATATTTCATTCAAATAGTTATTAACAACAACCATTGTCTTTGATAATTTATAAGATGATGAAACAGTTGGGTTAACACTGAAAAAGAACAACATAATATCGGTTATTGTGAAAATTAAGTCCTTAATCCTTTTTTTTACATCTACATCATCTTCATTTTCTTGAACTCGTAATATATCAATTATTGATATTAATCTTTTGGAAAGAGATGATATTATATATGATGAAACATCAGAATAAGACACTTGATTTTCAATGCATATAGACTTGACATGATTAATTACATATATCTTTAAATCATGCTTACTTCTTATTTTATTTAAAGTAAAGCCACTATCACGTTTTTCATACAGTTTAATTTCTAAATTGCGAATTAATTCATTAACTTTGACAATCAAACTTGTCTTGCTAGTGCAAAATGGCCTAGAATACTTCTTAAGCTTGTTTACATTTAATTGTAGATTATATTCATTTAACTTCACATTAATTATTTTTGTAATAACTTCGGCACCTGACTCACCATTACAAAAAACAATAAAATCATCTACATATCTCAATATAACATAATCTTTATTATTAACCCATCCATGTTCACTAAGAAGGCATGACTCAATATTGCAATCAATTCGCTGAAATATTAATTCTGCAAAAACCCTGCTAAACTCTGAACCAATAGGTATTCCATTTGTTTCATTATTATTGCTACGTTGCATCAGTGTATCTAATTCTTGTCCAAATTGATTGCTGTGTTTAACATGTTTTTTGATATATGATTTATTTTTTAATGCCCAAGAAACCGAATGCGTATATATGCTATCAAAACAATGTGATACATCTAACATCCACATCACCGAGAATCTTTTCTCAAGCTCAATAAACATCTTACTTTGAAATAGTTTATATATCCTGTTGAAACCGCCATAACTAAAATAAGAGGATGAATATTTCCTCATTAACTCATCCTTTGTTGTTTCGATATCTTCCCCTTTATATTTTTCCAAAGCATTATTTTCATATAAAAAGAAAGAGTTAGCGACCTTACGTGGGTAGCGAATAGAAAAATTACTTTTTAAAGTATTTAATGTGATAACGGATGAGTATGTTTTATAAAATTCCGAATAATTAATTTGAGATCTTGGGTGAATTAAAGAAAGATGTCTTTGGCTAAAGGCATCTTTTACTATACAATAGCCAAATGGGGAGCTTTGTTTCTTCTTTTCTCGGTGGCGATCTGCGACACTAATAGAAGAGTCTAAATTAGGGTTAACTATTTTTTTTAAGAAAGAAGAAACCGGAGTAAAATGTAACAAATCATTACAAACTCTATCATATTCTGTTAAGTTTATATATAAGCCATCATTTGAAAAAATAATTGGACAATCACCGGGCAGTGTATCACATAGTAAAGCCCTGAGATAATCTTTCTTATCAAGTTTAATGTTTTTCTTTATAACCATATTTTTGTAATCTCAGTATAGCGCTTAAAGTTATACTTTCTATATACTCTATCCACAAAGCCTTTTCTAAAACTATTTCTTAGCAGTTCTTTTTTTTGCTTCAAATTAAAAGGTTTTTTTGCAACACTATTCAAACGCCCAGTATTAGATTGCACACAATATAGCAAAAAGTCATCTAATTTTTTTAGGGATATGGAGTCAACATCTAACTTCGCATTACTGTAATAAATACCTGTACTTATCTTGCTTTTTTCTAAAGAACTTAACGATTTTATTTTGCGATTTAAATCCCTGTTACTAGTCAAAAAAGAAATCCTGTCTAGCAATAGTTTAAAATCACCATTAATATGATAAGAGTAGAAAGACCTAGCTATTCTTGTTTTAATTTTCTTCAGGCGAGATTTAGATAAATTAACAACAACCTTTCTGTAACAGCTATTAATCTCACCATCTTTGCTCAAAGGTGTGTCTATTATAGAAAACGAGTACCCTAGAAAGTCAAATTCATGAAGCAATTTATCCTGTTTATTTAAACCCTTACTTCTCTTTGGTATGCATGGAGATATTTTTAATTTATTTTTATTTAAAGCCAATCCCTTTGGTAATACATCTTGTATAAATTCCATAAAGGACGCTTCACATTCACAACCACTTGAAACGATTACCATATCATCTACAAATCTTGAATAATAAAATACTTCTGGATGCCTATGAATACTATTATCAAATTGTGCCAAGTACAATTCTGATAACATAGGACTAATTTCTAACCCTCTAGGTAATCCTTTCGAAGAGTGAAGCCTTTCACACGATTTAAGATACCATTCTAGCAAATTTTTTGTATGTCTAGACAGTCGTGTTTCGTTATGTAAGAGCTGAAAAAGCTGCGGTAAATCAATTGATTCAAAGAAAGACTTTATATCCAAACGATATATTTTGAATGGAGTACCTTCTTCCAAATAAATTTTAAGCTCACTAATTATTGTATTTCGTTGTTTGGGACGAAGCGATTCAAGGCATTTTAAATTTGCATTGCAATGTCTAAGTATTATTTTTTCCTTCAAACATGAAGCAGTGTAAACGCAGCGTCCCTTAATATTTAGTTTCTTTACACTCACACCAGAGCGAAAATTCTCATTAGCAATTAAAACGGCATCACTAATTAATGATTCTAACTCAGCAACATTATTTTTTTTAAAATAATAAGCCTTCTCACTTTCACTTAAGTTTCGTTTAAGTGCTGCTGAAGTAAACGGCTGACGGTTCATAATACCCTCATTAAACTATCCTCTGTACTTTTTATAGCTCTTTCCATCACTTCCCGCAATCGTATCTCCACAACAGCGACCGCTTTATATAGCAATTTTCATAACTTCGATTACAGCTCAAAACATGCGGTAACCGTGCCATAGTTATACCATTCAACGCCCTTACGCGGGCAGCCCCGCACGCCTGCCCGCTTCGCTTAACAGACTGGTTTTCATGCATGCCATAAATCGTCTCAGATACCACCACACAAAGGTTTTCGCCTCAAAAAGGGTGCATAAGACTCATGCATTTTCATGCGCCATAGACATGCACTCATACGCTCTCAGGCCAGCCAGGGAAAAGGTGTTAAAAATCCCGGTACTCGACCGGGATTACGTGGGCGTTTTTTTCTAATCAGACAGGAATCTGCTGACGGCTTGACAGTTTTGACGCGGAGCCATAGCGATTGAGCGTTTGCTGTTGTTTTACCGGGGGTTGTGATTTGTCTGGTTCCTGTTCATTGCGCCGGGGTTTCATGATTATCTTATCCACACTCTCCAGTGCCGTAAATGTGCAGGAACATTCCAGATTCTGGCACTGATACCACGAGCGTTTAACTGACGGAGCTTCATAGGCTGCTGTTCTGGCGTGTGCAACTGTACCGCATTCCGGACATTTAAGTGCCATTAATATCACTCCTGTATATCGTTAATGTCATTCAGGCGTTGCTGAAAACGCAGATGTTGTGCCGGGGTGTAAGAACCCTGGCAATCACGAATCATCCCGGGGTCAGGCATCAAACCGGATTCATCCAGGATCTCACGATAATCCCCAGCAATTTCAGGCGGTGTTATTGCCAGCTGGCGAACCAGAGCACTGCGTAATATACGGGACGCAACGTCAACCCCTCCGCGCCCCTTCAGGAACGGAGCCAGTGCAGATGTCAGGGCTGCCCCATTCGCCTGCATAAAATTGCTGAGAGCGGCTTCTGTGCAGGCCTCCATCAGTAAATGCTGCGAGTAAATGCATTCGCGCGCAGCACAGTTAATTTGCCATTTCAGCACATCCAGACGTTCCCGCAGTAATTCGAGCTGTCGGGCATAATCTGCTGGTTTTTCTGTGGCAGCGAGGAGAGATGTTATCTGTTGTTCAACGGCTTTTCGGCTCTCATTATGTCCGGCCCACAGAATGCGGGCATTCCGAAAACTGGTAAGTGCCTGGTCAGGCGTGCCTCGGGCCGTCATACTGCTTTCTCCTTCTCAGCAAGTTCCTGACGAACCTTAATTTTATGCATAGCTGCCGGAGAGAGTTGATTACTGAAATCCAGACGCGCCGCATAATCCGGGCAACTCCCGCCAGTTTAAACACCGGGTCCTGCTCAGGCATCGCATCGTTAGCCAGAGCCGGTCTGGTGATATGTTTATGAATAAAGTCTTTCAGCACTGTGTCCGGGTCATTAACTGAATTCACCACACCCACAACGGCACTGGCTTCCCGGCCCATTGTGGATTTAAGCAGGCTCAGCGTCTGAATAAGCGCTTTTCCATGCGACTGCATAAAATCCTCCCAGATTTGTTTTGCGCGAATATCCACAAGAATGTTATGCGCGTGGATATACTTTCCGGCTAATTCTGCAGCTTTCTGCGGCAAAAGTGCATTTTCGCTTTCCTGAGCCGCCAGCAGCTCATCAAAATCCTCAAGCGTTTCTCGTCCCAGCGCAATTTCCGTGCGCAGTTTTTTCATTTCCTTTGAGACCACGCCCTGACTTTCACGAAACAGCGTGCGCCACTCCTCATTCAGTGTGTTCGTCGTGGCTTCCATTTCAGCGCGACGCTGGCGGATTGTCGCAATATTATCCGCTGCCGCTTTCTGCTGACGACGTGCTTCAAGCCATGCGTTTCTGGCTGTGTTCATGGTTTCCAGTGCCCGCTGCGTTACAGCCGGAAAAGTGGAAAGGTTGTTATTTACTGCGGTATTGTTCATGACTTCTCCTGTCGGGTTGGTTCGTTACGTCAATTGTGTCGTGGCTGACACAAGCACACTATCGGTGTTCAGTGTGTGGTGGCTGGCACAACGGGCGCTTGCGGTTATTCAGACGTGGCTATGAAAGCCAGCCAGATAAAAATGCCCTCTGTTTCAGTCTGCTTTATGTCCCTGATGCGGTGGAACAGGTGAAACATGTGTTACAGCTTTGTTTTATAAGACATTTATATACACTGCACCGGTGGAACATCGCGGGTAACAAGGTGGAACAGCGGATTGGCTGGCGTTACATCTGTTCCACCTCACTATTTCAGAAGGTGGAACAGGTTCAGCCCTGTAAAATACGGTTGTTCCACCTGTTTCACCTGTTACCCTTAATAAATAAGACTCACGCAAAGCCTTAACCCGGCACCTCGCTGTTGAAGACATAGAGCCTGCGGGGATTCATCTCTGGCGGGCGAATGGTTGTCTGGTGTTTGCCATCAGTGGAGGGCAGCAGGTATCCACGATCTGCGCACAGACGCGCCACCTTGCGCGGGTCAAATCCCCTGCAGATTTCTTTCCAGCCGGACGGCATGACATAGAACGTAGTGACAGCTTCCGTGCCCTGCGCGGTACTGCCTTTCTCCACCCTGCGCCAGCCCACCATATTGCCGGGGCGGTTGCGCTCGTCATACCAGTCTGCAAAGCGGCTGTACTGATTCGCGGTGAAGAAACTGCGAACCTGCTCCAGTGCGGCGATATCTTCCTGATTGGCGGTGTGCCCGCGATCTTTCAGCCATGCGTTCAGGCAGACGCGGGTTGCCCGCAGTGCTTCACCCTCAGGCCAGCCGGTGATACCCAGACGGGTTGCCAGTTCACCTGCCATCGCCACCAGAGCAAAGCGGTTCACAGCCCGGCCCACCTGATTGCCTGCATCTTTCGGAGTCAGGGCGGCAGCATATTCCTTCATCAGCGATTTTGCCTGTGCCGTTAGTCCGTTAAGATCAGCGGTCAGTGCTTTCAGCCACTCCCGGAACGGCGAACCGTAGTAGCAGGACGTGGCCCATTCAAGATGCTCTGCCAGAGCCTTGCCGCTGTCGAAGCCGTGCAGCTCCTCAAAAACGCCAAACTTCCCGGAATCGCTGGGGATCTGGATCATCCTGACTTCCATCCCGGCAAAAGTACGCTCACCGGCCTTTGCCGCATGTTCGGTCAGAGACAACTCGCCAGTTGAAAAGAACAACAGGCGCCACTGCTTACGGGTACGCAGCTCACCGTCCGTACCGGCACGGCCCTTGCCCTGACCGTTTGCCAGCATGTAGGCGATATTGCCTGCCTCGCGTCCGTCAACTTCCCGGATCTCATCAAGCATCATGGCGGCATCGTTGCGGCGGCTGGCGCATCCCTCCAGCGCGTTGCCGGTGGCCCGCCATGTCTGCCAGTAGTCAGGCCCGCCGCAGACGGAGGTTGCCGCTTTCATGGTGGTGGTCTTACCGTCTGTCGATTCCCCTTTGAGGTGGTAGCCGCCGCCGTCCATACCAACCAGCCGTAACAGTGGTGCAGCAAAGGCCAGGCTGACAGCAAATGCCACGCGGGAGTTGCCGGTACAGTAGCGGGATACATGCTCCCGCCATTCCTCTGTTGTGCCCGACACGCGGAAATCACGCCCCTGCACGGAAGTGGTCTGGAGAATGACACCCTCTGCACCTTCACCGCTGACCTCATCCTGCAGGACGTAAACCTGACCATGCCAGCCAGTACGACTGACGCAGGTCACGCGGCGTTCCGGTTTACACAGTGAGATATATTCCATCAGGCGTGCGCGTGCCTCACCGGTGGTGCTGATATAAGACAGCCCGTTAACCAGCAGTACCCGGCGCAGTTCCTCACCACTGCCGCTCAGCATTTCCATCGGCATCGCCCAGCGGCGACACTCACCCCACGTATCTTCCCATTCCAGCAGTCGTCCGAAGTTACCGCCATCGGCATCGCAGGTGATTGCCGTCACGCGCAGCGGGCTGCATATTTTGACGTTCTGGATCTCCGTCTCACCGTTGCGCTGTACCTGCTTTTCATACCAGAGATATTCCTGGGTAAGACGGAACCCGTGCGGCAGTTGCGTGCGGCCTTCCCCGCACAGTACCAGACCGTTGCGAAAGGCTTCACGGGCACGGGTAATACCGTGCTCCCGATGAAAGTCATTCCAGTCAGCCTTAATCTCTCCTGGTGGCAGCGTCATCCAGCCGCCAACAGCTTTTGCCGCCCGTTCAGCAAAGGCTCTGCCGGGATTCTCACCTCCGTCCTGAAAATCGTTATCACCGGCGATGATAATTTTTACCTCAGGCCAGCGTGCCCGCAGCGACTGCGCCACATTGGGCAGGTTGCCCGCAGATATGGCAGCCACTACGCATCCGGCAGTGAGCTGACTTACCGTCAGCGCCGTAGCGTAACCTTCGGTAATCACCACCTGTACCGGTGGTTCAGACGGTAACGGGCTGAGCGACACAAACGCGCCTTTCATCGTGCTGCCGGGCAGTATGCTTTTTTCACCCGTCGGGGCGATAAGCTGTGCACCAGTCACGGCTCCGGTGTTGGTCGTGAGTGGTAACAGCAGGGAACCGGCAGGAAAATCCTTACCGCTGATATGCTGCACGCTTCCGGTCAGAGAGGCCGGGTATCCGGCGAACCCTTTTCCTGTCAGATAGGCGCTTTCTCCCGTGTGGCTCTCTTTCATCAGCGCCGCCACGGTAAGACCCATGTCGCGTTTAGGGGCTTTTTGTCTGGCAGGCTTAACAGGCAGTTCCTGCACATCCGGCACATTAAGCACCTGCGCCACCTCCTGCGCAGCCTTTCTGATGCTGTAACCGGTTACGAGCTTAACCAGATCCAGACCGTCACCATTGCCACACTGGCTGCAGATCCACGTCCCGCGCCCGTCAAGGTCATCAAGGCGAAAACGATCCTTGCCCCCACATTTCGGGCAGGGACCGTGCCTGCCGTTTTCAGGTACATCAATACGCAGCATCTGGAGAATAACGGGCCATTTCCCCCGTGCAGCGGCTGAAATCTGCGTAACCGTCTGTATTGTCATACTTCCCCCTGATACAACGTCACACCGGTACTGCAGAAGTCATCAAAGGCCGCCGGAAGCGTGCGGTACATCTCCGCCATCACTTCACAGCCGCGCGCGGTCAGTACCGGCGGCGCGGTCAGCAGTGACGGCTCCAGCATGTCAGTCAGCAGTGCCAGCGCGGCAGCGGCGCCCTGTGCTTCGCCGTACTCGTTAATCAGTACGCACTCGATATGCAGCGCAATGGCCATTTCAATACGCTCCACCGTCAGGCTGTGCGGACCATACTGATCACTGCCAGTTTCGTTCAGCATTTTCTGCCGCCATGCTGAAGCAATAGCCCGCCGGTAAAGCGCGGTGGTCATTTCTGCCGGGAAAATGGAAACCTGCGGCTGGTTCATCTGGCACCTCCTTCAATCAGTGCGCAGCTGTGTGCAATATCCGTCAAATCTGCCAGCAGGTACTCCATCAGCGCGGCGACACCATGCGCACAGCCAGTGTCCAGTGCTCCGGCCTGAGACGGGTATTCAGAAAAGAGAAGCTGGAGCATGTCGCAGGCATTTCTTGCGCGGGTCAGCTTTCCGAAACTGTCCTCTGACAACCCATAGGCAAAAACACCGGTATTGTGTTTTTCAGGCAAAGTGTGGCCCTGAGCACCGTTGTGCCCGTTTGAAATATTCATCGTGGATTACTCCGTTTTCAGCGGTATTGTGTCAGAGAAACTTTGAATAGTGACCGTCATCAGGCTCAGCAGAACGCCATATGCTACGCTCCCGCCAGCGGATAAATAGCACAGACGGATGCAGTGTCAGCGGGCCGGAACCACTACCGCCTGCAGGAGCTGGTGCAGGCTTAAAGAGCGGTACATCAAACAGGCGCGTATATCGCTGTTCAAACCATGCCAGAGGGCAGGAAGAAAGCTGGTTGTCGCTGTCATGACGTATCAGCACTTCACAGCTGAATTCAGGATTAACCAGCGCCACAGAGGGCGAGGCTTCTATTAATCGGATAATCGTGACCGTCCAGCCACGTTCATGCTGCCAGCGTTCGCCGGGATGCGGATAATTACGCATGTTCACCTCCGCAGGGAATGCGCCCGGCAAAGCTCAGTACATAGTCCGGGGCAAGTCTGCGCCGCGCTGACCGCTCGTTATCTGCGGTGATCCTTAACATCACAGGACGGGCATTGCGTTGACTGCGGTTGATCGCCGCAAATAACCAGGTACACTTCTGTTTAGCCATCTTCGTTACCTCTTATAACGGTTGGTTAAATGCCCGATTTGTGTTCCCGCACAATCGGGCATTGCTTTTACAAGCGAACTATACTTACAATGGTAATTACCATGTAGTCATCATATTCTAGGGTAATTACCATGTCAACACCACAAGAGAAACGTTCTCCACCATTCCAAATGCGTCTTACCGACGATTTTAGGTTGCAACTCGAAAACGAAATGCGCAAAGATGGAGATAGCGCGTTGGCAACTTGGATTAAAAGAATTTTACGCAAAGAACTCCAATCACGCGGGATTGACCCTAAAGGCTAATCAGTTAAATATTACTAACTATCAATTAAGGCTTAGGGAGTAGGTGATAATCTATTCCCTTTATTAATTGCTCTTGCCTTATTTCTCATCCCCTCAAACTGTTGACCTGAGTTTTCTTCAAACCCATCTCGCCACTTATAATAATCAGCAGCGCGCCATCGTGACATCCGACCTATTTTTATAGGTTTTGGAAAGCGATTCAGAGAAATCAATCGATAAATCCATTTATCACTTAATAAACAATCGGAAGTAATAAACTTCATATCGATCAGAGAATCCATTGAAGGTCGTTGCAAAGTAGTATTATCATGTTTAGATAACATTCATCATTCTCCGTTTATCTAAGTCTATTGGCTTCAACACGGAAAATTAAAACATAGGTTATAAATGAGAAAAATGTGACTAATGAAAAAAATTCAAAATCATTAGCCACAACAATTGTTAATATTTAGTTAAACTTAATGTTTTTCATGCAACTACGTAGCAAACTAACAACAGTATCATAGCTCAAAGGCGGTTCTCCGGTCTTAGGCCAGAACTCACTGGCATGTTGAAAAAGATAATCAGCTATCGCTGCTGGACTCTCTCTTCTTAGCCTCATATCACGATGATAGAGCGAAATAATAGCCATGAGTATTTCAGCTCGAGGAACAGCATGTTTTTGTTTTTGCGCCTCAGATTGTGATTTATATTTATTGGCGTTTTTTATCCGCTTTTGTTCGCATAAGACTATATCAATGAATTTTTGAATCTGTACCTTTGTAATCCACAAAACCTCAAAAAGATAATAATTTTCTTTTTCATCATAATTTACATAAAGAATTACCTTACAATTTATATTAGGCGTACCCGCCAGTAGAAAATGAATAGGCCAGGAATCCGGTTGCCCCTCATGCTTAACTAACAGATCTTTATATTCATAATCAACAGCCCATAAACCGGATATGAAGCATCGAATAAAACCATTTTTATCAATTAAATTATCTTCATCAGGGATTCTTATAGAACTTAAGTCTGACAACATAATATTGCCATTTCTATCTCGTGGTAAATATTTCAGATTAGATAAGAACTCATCTATTTGACCATCAATCTTCAAACCACATGAAACATCATACTCATCATCATGGAATTCCATGCATAGCTCTACATCTCGTTCTCTGGCAAACCAGAGTATATCCTTTTCACTACAACCAATTTTTTCTGAAGCTTCATCCAACTGGTAGTAATCTCTGAGCAGAGAATCAGTATTATTAATTTTTAAAATATTCATTTATGAGTACCAATTTGCTCAGATAAATAATTAGCATACCATTGCATCATTTCTCTTCTCCCTTCGAGATATTGGGCATGGTTATAAATTCCACGAATAGAGTTTTTGTCCGAATGAGCAAGCTGGGTTTCAATCCAAGCGCTGTTAAATCCTTTCTCATGTAGGATTGTACTCATCGTATGCCTGAAACCATGCCCCGTAACACGCCCTGCATATCCAATACGTTTAAACACCTGATTAATGCTTGCTTCACTCATAAATTTGCTGGGATCGTTGCGTCCAGGGAACATCAGCGGGTAGTTCCCAGTTAGTTCTTTCAAACTTTTGAGATGGGATAATGCTTGTTTTGACAACGGGACAATATGGCTCCTACGCATTTTCATACGTTCTTTTGGGATCTCCCACACCGCATTATCAAAATCCACCTCTCGCCACTCACCTGCTCGTAGTTCTCCAGTTCGTAGACCTGTCAGGATAAGTAAATGCGCCCCCAACAATACAATTGGACTTCCTGAATAAGAATTAAGGGCATTAAAGAACTCCGGTAGTTCGTTGGCTTTGAGGAATGGATAGTGGACTGCTTCATGTCCTTGCATCGCACTGGCAAGATCCGGTGCCGGATTGTAGATTGCCCTACCCGTTACGATGGCATAGCGAAAAACTTCACCGCATCGCTGACGGACTTTCTTCGCTTTCTCCATAGCGCCTCGAGCTTCTATCAACCTCAGAACTTCAAGCAGTTCAAGGGGCTGAATATCAGCTATAGGTCTGTGCCCAATATGCGGGAAAATGTCTTTCTCGAATGCCTCAATGATGTCGGAAGCATAGCCCTCAGACCATTTGGGTGATTTCATTTTGTGCCACTCTAACGCCACTTCTCTGAATGGGTTAAGTGTCTCACTCGCTGCATTTAAAGCCTGCTTTTTGGCTTTTTTGACTTCGCCGGGATCTTCACCTGCTGCGAGTAGTTTCTTCGCGTCTTCTCGTTTTTGTCTGGCATCAGCAAGTGTGACTGTTGGATAAACACCAAAGGACAATCGTTTCTCTTTACCAGCAAAACGGTATTTCATACGCCAGTAACGCGAGCCATTAGGTTCGACCTGAAGGTATAGGCCACCTCCATCAAACAGCTTGTAGCTCTTCTCTTTTCCTTTCGCAGCTTCAACCTTGCGGGCATTCAGCATCATTGGGGGCACATTTCCTAGACCGAACAGAACATGCCCCTGATTGTGCCCCCAACCGCGTGTTGATTTCAAGAGACAAGGGTTGACCTCAAACGTATGAAAACAACGTAATATATATGTTTTTAAATGATTTTGTTGATGTGGGTTGACTTGGGAAAACTAGGTGATGGTGCCGATAATAGGAGTCGAACCTACGACCTTCGCATTACGAATTATAAGAATCCGTTTCTAATTCAAAGAATTACCCCATCAACACTGCGCTCACACGTCCCACCACATCAAAACATGTAAAGCCTTGCAAGCCATTGTGAGGCCTTATGTGTCTCAGTTTTGTCCCACCTTGTATTACGACTTGCATAGCCGATGAAGATAAACGTGATGACAAACTGTACAGAAGTCTTCTTTTCTTTCACGACCTCCTATACCCTACATGCATACCTTTCTACCATAAAAACATCTTCGAACCATATCATGTTGTCAGATCATAATTTTGCTATAAAGAATCTATCCATATAATTTTGATGGGTGTACAGTGGTGTTTTATTTTTTGTTTGAACAATAGAAAACCTAGCGTAATCAATTGAATCATAACAAATATTTTTTGGGGAGTAACCTGTGCTTACAGAAAAGCAATTGCTTGATCTTATTAAGGCATTACAGTCGTCAAATTTCTCGACAGCAGAAATTATCTGGTTAAGTCTCGCCGTAGTTATCGCAGCCCTAGCAATGAGTTTCCTAGTTTCAATAATTACAGAATGGGCTAAAATTTCTGCAACCAATTCTAACTTCGAAACCCTACGGGAACAATTATCTATAAACACAGTTACTATTAAAGATATAGAGAAAAAAATAACATCTGAGATATGGATCTCTCAACAAATTTGGCAAAAAAAATATGATATGTATGAATTCATCTATGCACAATTGCTAGCAATTAAAAAATGGGCAGACAATGAATTTCATATAATTGAACTTCATATGATTCCAGGATGGATTGCAAGCAGTTACCAGCCATATTTTAATGAAGAGCAAGAAAAACAATTTTACCAAGAAATTCAGCAGGCTCAAGCAGATATTGAGAACTCAATGAATGATAAAGACGTCCAAACTAAAAACAAAGAATTACAACAAAAATTAAGCATTGCAATGATATCGTTAACTGAAATATTAATAACAAAAGCAATTCTTTTGAATACTGATGTAACTATAAAATTAGAGGAGTTAGTCGAAAATATTGGCTTAGAACCGTCTCCACTGGATTATGAAGAACCAGATGATTATGGGCAAAGAATAAGATTAGCAATTGATAGTGCATTGAAAGAAATAAGAATGATTGCAATTTCCGATCTGGAAATTAAGCATCATGAATGTTAATACTCTGTAGTGATGAATCGGAGAGCGGAGGTTTTAATCCTCCCGCTCAGGACAAAAATGAATAGTTACTTATTATGTTTTTGCAATAGTTAAACCAGATCGTTTAATATACTCATCTAACGTGCCAGAGGTGTCATGTATTTTCGCAACATGATAATTGAGTAAGCTAATTTCTTTAGTTTGTAATTTTGGTGGAGGAATATCCGCTCTACCGCCATCCACAGATACCAATAAAAACCTGTCTAGGAATGCTCCGTCGTAATAAAGCTCATACCAATATCCAGTTGCTCTGGGATCTGGATGATTGTTAGCCCAATCTTCTATAAAATTTTCACATTGAATTCCTTCATCAATGAACTTGGCTCGAAAACGAAGACGTGGGTCTTCTTTAAGGAATCGTTCGCTAGCCCATTCCCTTGAAATCCCATGCCAATCTTGAGATGGTTCAGTTTTGGGTATGAAATTTAAGATTTCCTCATATGTCATATCTCTGACAGGTTTACGTTCTGGTAAAAAATATTCTGCTACCGATGGGCTGGCTAAGAACAATGAACTAAGCATTCCCAGAGCGAATGCGATAGGTTCTATATCAAATCCTGATATCCAAAAAAAAGCTGCTATCAAAGCGGCCCCGAAAAAAATCCCCCCCAATACTCTAAGGGGATGTTGATATTGTTTTATCCATAACCAGATTGGTGTTAACTTAATTTTCATCTGCCATTCCGATTTGTCTAACTTATTTAGAATTAAGAGTTTGAAATTAAGAATAGATAATCATACTCACTACGGGCTTTGAATTTTGATATTACAATTATTTCATTTTATTTTCAATTGATTATACGTTATTTATTGAACAAGTTTCCATGCCCTCAGTTGACCAAAATGTCCGTTTCTAGCACACAGCAGCCCTATAGACAGTGGAGTAAAGTCATGGAGGATCGGTGGGAGGAGATGCAAATCCTCTCATACAAAAAATACGTAAAATCTATAACAGCTGGAAATCATTCAATACTCGCACTATTGGAAGTTCACCAGCCAACCGCAGCACGTTCTTGCATACGACGTGCCTGCGGTTTCAACTCCCGCCAGCTCCACCAATCATGATTGGGTGGCGTAAGGATAATGCAAACAAAAACAGCAAGTTAGCAGCCAAAGCAGGACACCGACCAGACGGTGAGGATACAAAAAAAGATACGCAAAGGAGCCGCGGTGCCCTAGTGACTTGAAAGCCAACAGATGTGGGCTTTTATGGGATAAAGTACTTGAACCAACAGCAAGAAATCAGTCTTGATGCTAAGTACTAGTGATGAAGCCACAACAACTGCTCTCATAAAAACGAAGACACTTATCGTGCCACCATCAAAATCTTTGTGAGTGTATCCATTTCTTTTTACTTGAACAGAGAAAACAATAATGCTGCTTATTTGCACAGTAAAATAATACTGTATACAAACACAGTGTAGAGGAAGTTTTATGCATATTCCAACTAGCATGAATGTCTTTCTGTCATAAAATTAATGTCTGTTATAAGCAGTGAGCCCAACCGATGCATGCAGCACATAGCGAACCCAAATTACAGCCTTTACAGCCACTATTGTTCACCATTAGACAGATGCGAACATTTTCCTGTATGTAGATATTTAGACTGCTTTTATTTGTCTAAAAATTCTCTCTCTTGTGCTGCATTTTACTCTTATTTTCAAGCATAAGAAACATTGCTGCATTTTGCTCCCAAGATATTTTAGATAAAAACATTTTTTTAGAAAATGATTGTTCCAATTCTCCCAAAAACGAATCAAGCCACCAATAATATTCCCATCCCTTAGTTGTTAATAAAGACTTGGCATTAAAATCCACTGTAACTACCAAACCTACTGAATAAGTTGAAAATGAATTAAACTCTCTACCCAAATAAAGATTTCCAAATTTCATTGGTAGATTAGCCCCGAATCCCTCGAACACAGGGCGATAATTAATCTTAAATCTTTTAGTAACAATACTTATACTAGAGTCGCTCTCTCTTGTGAGCGAACTACTTTTGGGAAGAACTATTTCAAAATGGTCAAAAATTGCGCCTCCATTGCCATATGCATATACAACTTTACCTATAGATGGTAAAGAACTATAATCCATAAATTGCTCACGTTCATCCATAGCTCTAGAAAAAGTATCAATAAATCTATTCCCCATAAGAACATCAGGAATACTTTTCCTATCTAGTTTAACCAAATAATCATCGGAAAAAGATTCATCATCATTAAAATAGCTACTTAAATGAAGAGCAAGTTTTCTTAAAACATAATACTCAATCGCCTCAATAAATAGTGCATTTGCTTTCATTTTTTTGCTATTTATCCCCTTCCCTTTAAAATCAAAAGCATAACCAATTGGCCCCTCAGTCCATGATTTATGAATAGCCTTATTTTCCGCGCATAATCCTTTTAGGTAACGGCTAACCTCTTCGGAAAAATCGTAGCCTTCAATTGATATCAACTCTTTTTTTTCATTGTCTAAACACACAACCCCCTCAAAATCATATTTCCCATTATTCATAGGATAGGCGTTACGCAGAAAGATTGTGGCACCTAAAATTATTAGTAGCGCACCAACAACAATCATTTTCAAAAATGACAAGTTAAAATAACCAACAACGCCTGATGACAGTATATTTACGCCCAAGGCAATTAATACCGCAACAATGAACACTTCGAATATATTTGTTTTAACGGCTAGTAGATCTGCTATTTTTTTCTTCATAGTGCACCCAATCCAACTTATACTCTCATCATTAGCCTACGGCCAAACTCAAATTTGCACTCTTATGTGCAATTGGACCCTCAACACTACAACTTTTATATCTTTATTACAATGCATTAAATATAGAGTAGTTAGCTAAGTGCAACGATAGGACAGAATTGTACCCGAAGCACAATATCTACAAACGGTTTAACATTAGTTGCAAGTGCGGACCACTTTTTCTATCTGCCTATATTTTCAGGCTGATGCTGGTCGGTAGTTTCTATGTATAGCCGCTTTCACCGTCAATGACGCATAAAGTCTATCTTTCCCTACTTACTGATGAATCAGAACGCGACATTCCACTCATCCTCAGAATCCCTCAGAAGGTTCAATATAACGCCAAGCACCGAAGTTCTGCTTATGAGTGAACATGATGAACAACTATATCTTGCCCTGTTCTATGGGGATACCAACCACAATAGTGGGACAAACCGCCATTAATTAACTCATGCTCTAAATCTTCGTCCACCAGCACGACAAGATGCCGCATACTGCGCCCCAGTCGGTCCAGTTTCCAGACCACCAGCGTATCACCTGCCGATAATGTCCTGAGCAGTTTTTTCAGTCCAGGCCTTTCGGACTTTGTACCGCTTATCTTGTCTTCAAAAATCAGCTCGCATCCTGCACAGTTCAGCGCATTACGTTGTAGATCTGTGTTCTGGTCATTTGTTGACACACGTACATAGCCAATAAGCATGGTAGATCTCCCTGACAAAAGCAGGAATGATGCCATTTGCTCGTTATTTCTACATTTTCATAAACGTTGGTTTGGGAGAAGCGGCAAAACGGAATGTGGGCAACGGGGAAAACCAAATCCCTGATATGTCTTTCTGGACGGTTACTGGTGGCAATGGAAATTTTGTGATTCGTCAACCTGACGGGCTAATCACTCAGATGGTTACTGTAAGTATAAGCGGTCCAGTGGCGATGAATGGAATGACTGATAATGCTTATGCCATTACAGGTTCTAATAAGTCTTATATTGCCACAGCCACATTGCCCTTTGTATTTCCTAATAAGGTGCTGGGCGTTATCCCTCTGGTATCAACAACATCCTATGGGGGTGTATCCAGTAATATTACAGGTTCATACGCGACGGCGGTTTGTTCTTTTGCCGCTGTCCGGGGGAATAATACGATTGTATTCAAAGTCGACAAACCACTGAATGCAGCCTTTCCTTCAGATACCAGCGTCTCAGCGTTAATCATTGGACGGTAATAATGAACTCAGTATTCTTTTCACCCGGAAGTAAAAGTTTTTATCTACAAGAATTGTTTCCAGAATATGAGGATGCGGGAACGCTTCCAGATGATGTTATTGAAATTACCCGAGAAACATATGAGCAATTTCTTGGGCTGCATCCAGAAGGGAAAGAAATTGGCGCTGACAGTTCAGGACGGCCAATATGGATTAATTCCCCACCGCCTTCAAAAGAGGATGAGGTGTTGATGGCTGAAATGAAAAAAATATCTTTGGTTTCAGAAGCCAATACTTACATCAATACCCATCAGTGGCCTGGCAAAGCTGCTATTGGTCGGCTGAAAGGTAACGAGCTGGCGCAATATAATTTGTGGCTGGATTATCTGGACGCACTGGAACTGGTTGATCCCTCCAGTGCTCCAGATATTGAATGGCCTACGCCTCCGGCAGTTCAGGCCAGATGACATCCGGTGCGGTGCTGGTATCTGTTGCCGTCACCGCGTCAATGTAATCCAGCGCAGCGTTAAGTCGGGCGGTTTCTGCCTGCGTCAGGTTCCGTCCGGCCTGTAATTTCAGTTGAATCAGACTGATAGAAGCCATTGCTGTATCAATCAGCGACTGGCGCTGTGCTTCTGCTGCATCTACTACGGCGCTATGCTGTGCCTCGGTATCCGTCACCCATTTCTCACCATCCCATTTATCGTATGGCGTTAACGGGGCGATAGTGGTTGTATTATCAGGGTAATCACCCGGTGCTGTGATTTCTTTTGATTCTCCTGTTTCGGTGCTAAAGACAATTTCACCGCGATGGTCTGGTACATATTCCCATGAGTTAAAATCTGCAGAGCGGCAGATTGCATAACCAGCTTTGTAGGTGCCTGGAGCATCTAAACAGGAATATGCCGGAATGCCGACACCAACAGCAAGATATTCAGTTGAAGCTGAAATATACTCCCGACTCATGACGTCAAAGTTATAAACAGTAATTTCTCCTGCCATAGTGGCAATTAATTCACTGTTTAATTCTGCGTTATTCATTATGCAGCCCTCACAATATAGTTAAAAGCGACATTTCGTGGGCGTGTTTCATTCGCACCTGCAGGTTTAGTCGTTGCCGCAACAACACCACCCTCTGTAATAGCCGGGTTAGGAATTGGGTAATTATCGAAGTCAATGGCCGGAGACAGGGGCGTGATTTGTTTTAAAATCGTGGTGCCTGTAAAACTTTCCAGAGTCTGGTCGTTAGTTCGTGAAGTCCAGATTCCCCAATAGTGGTTATGACTGACAATCGCACCGTCCTGAAGCGTTAATAATCCCCTTCCGTTATCCACTCCACGTCCGTCATCCCAGCCACGAATAAACTCACCGCGTAAATCAGGCAATTTATTTGTCGGGTAAGCCTTTGCCAGTTCCGGGTATTCTTCAGCAGAAAAAGCCGCACCATTGCACTTCAGCCAGCCTGTCGGCGGAGTGGCGGAAGGCCACGGAACAGGCACACCAACAGGTAATGCAGAGCCTTCTCCCAAACCAAGGTTTTCGAGAGCCGTTTTCACCGTGCCATCCGATTTGATATCGCCAAACGGATTCTTGCGGCTTAACAGCAGCGCGCGAAGCGCGGTAAGTAGCTGGTCGTGCCGCCCCTTCTCCAGGCTGGCACCGGACGCCTCCACAACGCTGCAAAGCTCCTCCTGCAACATGTCAAAGTAGTCATCATCCAGATCGGTGGCAGGCGTGCCGGTCTGGGGGTTACCACGGGTAAAACCGTTCTTACCCGCGCCGAACTTATCCTTCTGCGCGGTTTTCGTGTCTATACGATGCATGGATTACTCCGGATATTTAAAAATTACGTAGGTATGCGACGGGCAGAGTTTGTTAAGCACACATTCGACAACTGTGTCGCCCCAGATACGCAGTGCGGAATCACAGGGATCGCCACATGTCATCCAGGTGGTGTTGGTGGCGGCTGGCATGTTGACCTGCCAGTAATACCGCCATTCAGGCGCGTTCACAGCGTCAGTACAGGCCGATGAGCAGGTGAACGTGCTTTTGTCGTATCGCGTGATGGTGGCATCTGGTCTGCCCAGGGCAGCAAGCTGTGCAAGATAAAAATTCTCGTTGATGCCGCCCGCCAGGTTAACCTTCGCATCCAGCCGTTGCTGACGCTGGCGAAGGGTCTGTGTCCCTGCGGGAATACATTCATCCGGCAGACCGCACAGACGCTCCCAGCGGTTTATCAGTTCAGTGGTGGTGCGCGGATCCAGCTCCCGCATCAGGGCATCCGCACGCTGATGAACGCGGGTTAATGACGGTGCCGCACCGGCAATCGCCGGATCGCTGGCTGACCACGCCGGACCGGGGGGCAACAGTGCCGACAACAGACGGATGTAATCATCGTTTGTCACGTCCATGAAATCGTCCCCAGTACCGCCAGTTCATTTTTTGCAATGGAGATATTGTCTGCCGGTGCAAGCAACTGATGGCTGTATTCCCCGTTCGCACCGGAAATCGCCTCACTGATACGCGATACCTTCAGTTCTCCCTGCGGATAACCATCACGCAGCAGGAACGAACGCAACTCCGCGGTGATGGCAGCCCGTATTTCCGGTGTGTCCGGCGTCACACGGATATGAAAATCCACCGTATGTGCCACCGGCCTGAACACATACAAATCAGAGCCTGCCACCGGGGCCAGTGGCTCGATATGTTGTCTTGCCGCCGTTTCCGTTGATTCTTCCGGAATGGGATTAATCAGGTCACTGCTGGCAATCATCACACCGACAGTTCCCGTTCCCATCCAGTGACGGTATGTCCATGCGCGGGTAATGCCGGGCACTTCTTTAGCCCAGACAACATAGTCCCCGTCAGCCCCGCCCTGCGGCGTCCAGTAATATCGCTCAATGACGCGGGCGCGCCACGTTTCCAGCTCTTCAGTATCAAATCCGCCTGTCAGGGTGTCAGCCACACCGGAAGACGGCAGACCATTCACCGGCGTGACCAGGATTAATGCCGTACCGTCGTCAGCGTTACCGACCGCACCTGCACTTGAGCAGGCGATCGGCACGCGCAGGACACCACCGGAGCTGGTTGCATCGTCAGTTGTCGTGTACTGCACCAGGTCATCGCGCTGAATAACACTCCCGGCGGTCACCTTCAGGCCATCGCTGACACCTTCCCAGCGCATATACCCACTGGCAGCCGTGGCTCCCTTGCGCGGACACCGTTTCATCGCAGCATGTCGCGCCAGCCAGGACTCATCGCACAGGTCAGGCAGCATGTTCATTGCCAGATAATCGATGTAACCGTAAACCGTATGCAGCGCCGCCGCATACACCTTTGCCCGCACGTCTTCATCCATGCGCCGGAGCGTGTCGCTGACGTCCAGCCTGGCGAATAAATCGTTACGGAGCATACTGATATTTTCTGCCAGCGTCGGGCGCTGAAATTCACTGTCCGCCATGCGTTATCGCACTCCACAGATCATCAAAAGAAATCATTACCGGTCCGTCACGACGCCAGAGAGTGATACTGTTACCCAGTTCATTAATCCCGGTGCGGCGGATATCCAGATCAATACGGGACACCACGCCGTCATCAATCATCCATTGCAGGCATTCGCGGATATACCCCCTTACCGTCTGCACCAGCTGATTGGTCAGTTTGCTGCGCTGAAGCAGCCACAGTCGGGAGCCGTAACGGTCATTCTGTACCGCAGGCCAGGTATCCCCCCACCATCCCATCGGGACGTCGGCATTGTCATCAGGTTCAGCCCGCCGCCAGGTGAACAGGGAAATCACCACGGCACGGGTCAGCGGATCCAGCGGTGCGCTGGCGCAGGTGCGTTTACCGTTCACCGTCAGCCACAGTTCCATCATGCCTCCATCGCTTTATCAGGTTTGTCGGTGTTACTGCCCTGACCGTTCTCTCTGTGACGATGCCCGTTATAGGCAAGCCGCATCGCTGACATGGTGGTGCCGCTGGAGTCGCACAGGTCTTTCACCTGTCCGGTCACTTCCAGGTCCATTTCAAAACGAGCCTTAGGCGCATTGCGAAACGTGATCGTTTTACCTGCACCGTCCACCACGATCCCCGCCCGGGTCAGCGTCACGGACTGCCCCTGATCGTCATAGACAGCCACCTCACCCGTCTGCAGCCCTTTCAGGCGGTAGCGCCGGTCCGACACCGTAACAACCACCGCATGAGAACGGTCACCATCCGGAAACAACACCACCGCTTCCGCACCGCTGTTTGCCCTTGCGGTAAAACCGTAGGGTTCAAGATGTTCAACCCCGGCTTTGGGTTCACCGGCAATCAGGGACACATCCACGGTCTGACATTTCGTGGCGGCACTGATGCTTTTCACCACCGCCCGCCCAATCAGGCCGAGGAGTTGTCGCTGTATGGTTTCAATCGCCTTCATCAGAACGGGTCCTCCTGTACTCTGGCTTTTTTCTTTTTCCGCGGGCCGGGGGCTTCGGGTTCAGGCAGATAAGCATCAGGTGGGCCGACACGGATTTCCGTCAGGGTGCCATTCTGGTCCTGAGTAAACGTGACTTCCGAGACAAGCAGTTCGGTATTGTCGAAACCACAGACCGGATCGAAGACAATCACCCGCTGGTTGGGCTGCCACAGCGTACCGTTACCCTGTCGCCAGCCCTGCACCACATAGGTGGTTTCATCCGTCCGCGCCGCCCGTTGCCGGGCTTCAAAGTCAGCACGCGCAATACAGCCAGCCCCCGTGGCCTGCCCTGTCTGCCTGATATACATCGGACGGTAACGGGCAATAAATGCGTCCTCTGTGCGGGCCCGCAGCGCGGTGGTGGTGGCCTCACCGAAATCATCGTCGTTTCCGGCACGCTGCCCCGCCACCTGGTAAACTGAAAACCGCTCCCGGATACTCTTCTCCGTATCACAGGAAAGGATGTTTTCCCCAAGTACCAGCGCGGTATGTGCCCGCGTTGAGCCAATACCGCCAATCACCAGCCTGCCGTGCGGGTCGTCGTAAGCCAGTGCCTGCTGCTGACCGAGTATTTTGTTGATTACCTCAATCACCGTTTCACCGTGATCAGGCTGAACATCAGGAATAACACCCGACGGCGCACCGCTGTTCACCACCTCAATGCCGAAAGGCGCAGCAAGCGCCTGCGCAATCTGCACCAGCGAGCGTCCGTTAAACTGTGTCGGTTCGGCTGCACAGTCAATCAGGTCAGCCGTCAGACTACGTCCGGCAATACCGGTGCTGACCGAACGGGAATCGTAACGAACGGGCGTCGCCTCCACCCAGCCGGTGATCACCAGCTCATCACCAATCAGCACTTCCACTTTTGAACCGTTTTTAATGCGCGGCTGAAGCGTGGTGATACCCTCATCTCCCGGCCACTGGCGGGTGATCTCCACACTGAAATCCCGCGCCAGCCGTTCAATACCGGCACCGATGCGCACCGATGTCCAGCCATTCCACTCCCGGCCATTTACCCGTAGCGTGACATTGTCGTTCATTGCACTGGCACCTTCAGAGGGATCACCGGCACAAAGCCGGGATGCGTAATGGCATTACGCCGGATAATGTCCGCGTCACGCGCCGCGTTCTCAAACCAGGTCGCCGCCAGCACCAGCGCGGGTAAAACCTCATCCGGCGTGCGCTGAATGATCCGTGCAGACTGTTCAAGGCGCGTGTTGATATCCGCATTCAGATCTGCTTTCACCCGGCGCAGCGCCAGAAACAGCGCATCACTGGTTGTACGGGACAACTCCTTATCAATTGCCGTATTCAGTGTGTCGCGAATGTCAGTCAGTTCTTCCCACGTCGGCAGGTCAACCGTGCGTTTCACCGCCGGAGCATTGTTCAGTGCCGGATGCGTGACGGAAGGCCAGTCAGTGCTCTGCGCGGGTGTTGTTGCCTGCCCCACTGCGGCATTCTGCATCACCGCGGAAGTTGTTGGCGCAGGCAATCGGGTGACGGCATACGCCGCTTCGCTGATTGCGGTCGTACGAAGGATGCTGGCAACCACGTTACGCTGCTGCGTCGCCGTGGCGGTGGTTTTACTGTCCGTTTTCCAGACGCCGCGCGGTTGCAGATCGCTGCCGAGGCTGACACCGGAAAGCGTTTTGATCATGGTGACCAGGTCGCTGGCGTTACCATAAAGGCGTTTCCCGGTACGCCACATTTTCTGCACCTGCTCAACGAAATTTTTGCCTGACGATGGCGGCGGCAGAAGTACCGAGATATCCCCCTGCAACAGCCTGGCGGCATCCGATACGGCAGAATCCACCACTTTCATCGCATCAGAAACATACCCAAGCATTGTGCTGGCATTACCGACGACGTCGTTCTGCACAAAATCTGCCACGCCATCGATACTGAAACCACTGAAGCTGTCACTGATGCAGTCATCCAGTGCAGAACAGGATGACATCAGCGTCTGCGCCGTCGCCGCACCTGAAGTGGGGTAAGAGAGTTCTCCCGCTTCGACAAACTTCAGGTCAAAGCGGACAATACGCCCTTCACTCTTCGATGTGCTGACCCGAACCTCTCCGTCAACACAGACTTTCAGCTCACCGTAAGTCGGATGGACAAGCGTGCCGGGACCGGGTTTATTCAGCGCGTCAATCAGGCGATCGCGCTGGTCAAAGCAGTCATCTCCCACCACATAAGCTGTGATGGACGGGCGAAAAGTGATTTTCCCCAGGTCTTCGGTATAGGGTTTGTCGCGGTTCGGGTATTCATGTGTTTCCACACGGCGACCGGTTCCCGCACTTTCTTCTTCAACCTTAAACGGCACGCCGCGAAATGACGCGTCCTGAAGTCTGTCACGCCAGCCTGAAGACGGCGAAAGTAATGAAGGTCGGGTGGGAAATGAGGATAAATCCATAGACTGACCTCAAAAAGGACTGCGTTATCGAGGAAAACGAAAAGGGGAATAACCCACATCGTGCGTGATTTTCATCAGGGGATCGGCTTTGCCCGGTACATCAATTATCTTCATACCTGGCGGAGCATTCTCGAACGTGACTTTCAGCTCGCTGTGCTGTGTCATGGAAGAAGATGGATTCAACAGCGGAACATTGGGTTTGTACTGACTCAGGCTGGCCTGATACTGCTCGTACTCTTTACGATCAAAAAAAGGCGTCCAGTCTGAAGCCAGAAACAGCCCTTTATTATCCAGCCAGTTAACCGTATCTTCAGGAACAACACTTTCCAGAGTATCTTTAACCGGCTCATACATCAGGGTTCCCAGAAAACCATATACCCCGGCCTTCCCGATAAAGCCGCGGCCTTTCCCCATCAATCCCGTTTCTGCCGATACCTTCCCCAGCGTACGCATCTCTCTGGTCACTGCGGTAATGGATTTGGTAACGTCAGCAACCCATTTGGTTGCCATAAACAGGGCAATCGCTTTCAGAACAGTTTCCCATCCCCCCATCGCCTGCGCCGTTTCATCCACCACGTGCCAGACTTTTTTTATGACAGGACCTACGGTTTCCCAGTTATCAATAATGAGGTAAGCGCCACCAACCAGAAGAGCAATCAGCCCCTTAGCTGGCGTCATATTCATCACACCGCCGAGAACTTTCATAATTCTGGACAAAGAGCCTGCAGCGGCTCCCACCGTCAGTAAGGCCAGACCGATTTTAGCAATGGTCTTAACGAGCTCCGGGTTTTCACGGACAAACGTTCTCACTTCCTCAAGGAGCGGTTTTACCGCTTCAAGACCATCATTAACCTCAGGAAGAAACGTTTCCCCCAGCGTGGAAGAAATGGCATCAAGTTGATTTTGCAGAAGTAAAAGCTGGTTTTCCGTCGTCGCTGCCCTCGAAGCATATTCCTTCTGCATCGAACCGCCATACTGCTGGGAATCCGCAACCCGCCTGAAGTTGGTACGCAACAAATCAAGGTTAGTCAGCAGAGGTGCTATCGCGCCCAGAGACTCTTTCCCGAACAGGGCATTCAGCACAGCGGCCTGTTTTTCTTTAGGCACTTTAGCCATCGCATCCAGTACAGACAGCATGGTGCCCCGGGCATCTTTCTGCATATCAGCAGCTAATTTCTTCGGATTGATCCGCAGAAAACGCAATGCCTGTTTCTGCGATTTTGTCGCAGAATTTCCCGCGGTCAGGGAAAGCATGAAGTTCTTGATCCCTGTGGCGGCAATTTCTGACTCCACGCCCATCCCGGCAATGGTTGCCCCCATTGCCGCAATTTCGCCGGAAGCCACACCTGCAACACCACCTAAAGGACCAATACGCGTAACAATATCGGAGATTTTCTTCGCATTCGCCGGGCCGGTATTACCAAGGTAGTTGATTTTGTCAGCCAGCCCGGCCACTTCATCCTGCGTCATATTAAACGCAGTACGCCACTGGGCCATCATCTGCCCGGACTCTTCAGCCGTTGTATCAAAGGCCACGCCCATCTTCACCGCATCAGTGGCAAACTGCATCAGTTCATCACGTGCAATCCCGGCCTGACCGCCAGCCGCCACAATTTCCGCGATCCCGTCTGCAGACATGGGAAGCTCTGTAGACAAAGCGCGTACCTGCTCCGTCATGGCCTTAAATGCATCCGGCGTATCCAGACCGTCCACCACTTTGCGGACATCAGCCATCTTCGATTCAAGGGTGATGGCTGATTTTACAGGGAGTGCCAGTGCCCCCATTATTGCAGTACCCGCCCCGGCAGCGCCCAGAGCAAGGCTGGAGACTTCTTTCTGAAATCCCTTAAGCTGACGCTGCATACCTTTAAGCGGGCCGGATAGCCTGTCAACGGCGGTGATGATGGCTTTCAGCTGAAAATTATCAGCCATGCTTCATCTCCTCATTTATACGGACGGCCTCTGCCTCCAGATCAGCAAAGTGAGAAATAGCCGTCCGGCGAAGTTCAAGGGGGTTTAATTTCCAGAACCACGCGACATTGTAGAATCGCTTCCGGAGGTCTCTTCCGTCTCCAAGCCGGTAAAAAAACGCATTACAATCATGCCTGCCTTGAAAATATCCAGCTTCGTCATCTGCGCTGCAGACGAGCGCGGGATCCCGGCCAGAAGCGGGATATATTTCAGCGCCACCTGACTGTCCATTTTCATACCACCATCAGGCGAAACAGAGAAAGGGAACCCCAGCGCCTCAATCTCGTCATACGTAGGCTCACGTATTTCCAACACATGCAGTGTTTCTTTGTGGGCGATGATCGGTTTTTTAAGTACAAGCTCAATCACTGGTAATCCCCTTCTTCACCGTGAAATTCAATATCGACCGTGCCTTCTTCGGCATTATGGTTCGCTTCACCGTGCAGCCAGGCAGACGACAATACATAGACCTGACCGTTCGCCAGCTCGGCAGTGATGGTCATCTCATCAGACGAGGTGATTTTGCTCACCGGAAAATTCTTCGGTACCTTGAAAGTCCCTTTGACATAAGGCGCACGGTGAGTTTCCTTGCGGTCCACTGAACCGTCCAGGCCGATGATGTCATCATTGACCGTCCTGTTCATGGGCACCTCAATGCCGCCGGTCAGCGATAGCTGTTGACCGTCAATTTTGAAATAACAGGTTCCCCCGATACGGGCCATTATGCAGACTCCTCTGAATACTGAAGACGGAACTGGTTAACCACGGCAAAGACACGCAACTGGTTAACATAGTCAGGCGGGAACAGCGTGTTCAGGCGGTTCGGATCGCTGGCATCACGCTCCACAACCAGGTACTGTTTAAACAGTTCGTAGTTTTCCACGATCCCCGCACGCTCAAGCTGACGGTAGGTTGTCAGCAGTTCCCCTTTGATCACCGCCGGTGTGACAATCGCCTGACCGGGACCAAAGCGGGTACCGTCGCTGGCAAGCTTGTGACGCCCGTACTTACTGGTAATGACGGATTTCAGTTTGCGCAGCACATACGCGCTGGTATGCAGCGTCTCGCTGTCGAGGTAGCTGTTATCCGCAACACTGTAAGCATTTTTCCTGTACGTGGTGACATCACGCTGAATGCGCAGCACCCCGCTTTCGACATACGCCGTTGCCACGCCATGAGACAGCAGGGTCTGTTGTTCGGTCATCGTGAACCGTTTCCCCTTCGGCGCAGGCAGCATACCCACCAGCTCACCGGTCTGCGTGGGACGTGCCGGATCGTTGCGAATAAACACCGCTGCGCGGGCGGTACGGCTTGCCGCCAGCTCGTCGGCAGGCGTCTGGGTCTCTTTTTCGTATCCCGCCAGGGTAATGTGCTGCTGGTTAAACTGGTCACCTGCGGTCACCAGTTCTGACAGCGTGCCGATCTTTGCCGTATACACATGACCATACAGCTGACGCGCATAGCTCCAGCGACCGCTGGTATCGTTCATCTCGGTCACCAGCGTGTTAACGGAGGCCGTGTCGTTGAACGGCAGGCCGATATAATCAAACGGCTCATCCGCCATTGCAGCCACCGCGCCGGTGAGAACAGGAGCGCCCGTTCCGGCGGTACCCGTCGCCACGGCAATCTGTACGCCCGCTGGCAGCACTTCGCCCCCACCAAAGCCGTAGTAATTGAGGCTGACAGGAATTTCATTCCCGCAAAGCCCCTTATGACGCGCGGTCAGTGTGACCACGCCTGCCGAAGATGAGGCAGTAAACGGCAGGGTCGGAACGGCATTGATGGCATCCTGGATACTGCTGGCAATCGTCGCAACGTTATCGCCGTTGGTCACCGGTGCCTGCACGCGGGTACGTCCCACATAAACATTCACCGTGCCGGTTTCGGTTGCCGCGCCGGTCACCGTCAGCGTAACCGTTGCCGCCGCGCCCGTGGATTCAGGAACGGCAATCACATACAGCTCGCCAAACGGGTCGGTCTGGCGATAAGCCTCAACCATACGCGCCAGCTGACTTCCCGCACCACAAATCTGGCGTGCATAGTCTGCCGACGGCATCAGTACCAGACTGTTGGCAACAATCTCTGCACCGTTATTGGCATGACCAATCAGCAGCGATGCTCCGCTGTCCTGTGCAGTATTCGCCGCCTGATTATCCATTTCCGCATAAAACAGCGGAACCAGCGTATTCGACGGAATGGTGTTAAAGCTTATCGTCATCGGTGTTCACCTTTTTATTCACGCGCCGGATATCACCCGCTACTTCACGGCGCAGCCAGTAGTTGTTCTCGTCAACATTTCGCCCTTCGGCGGGCAAAAGGTCGCCGCGGGCAGGGTCAGGAACTGACCGCCCTTTAACAGGTTTGACAAACATGAGGATCCTCAGGAAGGAAGGGTTATTTCGGTGTGATGTTCGATATCGCCGTCAGGCCCGTTACCGGGCTCGAGATAATCAACATCAATCGCCAGCGTTTGCAGTTCATCCAGACTGTTCAGATCATCCTGCTGGCGGGTATCGTCTTCAGTCAGCTCGCTGATGACCGAAAAATCGAACTGATAAATCAGCTCATGACGATTCAGATCCAGCAGCGTGCCGCCGTCATAGGTAATCGGGTTACCGCACGCTTCCGGGTTCCAGCCCAGCAGGGCCTTAAAGAGCATCTGCCGGACATCGTCCACCACATCATACGAGGCAAACTGACCGCGCTCATCACGCCCGTTACTTAGTATGACAACCACGGAGAAGCCCTCTTTCAGCTCCTGCCAGTAGTCGGTCTGGCTTTTGTTTTCTCCCGGAGAGTCATCACCCGGAACCACATACGCCGCCGGGAGTCTCAGCTTTCCGACCTCCGGCAGATTTTTGAACTGTGCCGCGCCTGCCACCCGGTTTTCAAAATACGGGCAGCGGGCACGCAGCGCAGCAATAACAGGCGTCAGTTTCATCTGTGTCGTCGCTCCGGCTTCAGTGATTTACGCAATTCCCGCGCCAGAAAATAGCGTGTCCAGCTGCGGTTCTTTTCAAGCGTTTCCACCATGAAGTTATTACGTGGAGCCAGTCGCCAGCCGCTGCCACCGGATGCACCACGATGATGACTACGACGACGTTTTGCTCCTCCCCGGACACCAAAAAACAGAAATGCCGGATAGAAGTCACCAGAGATCATCCGGTTCCCCTTCCCGTTGCGCTGGTTAGGGGCAATGCGTGTCATAAAACCGGCTCGCTTTTTACTGGCTCTCGGCACCATATAACCAATCGAACGAGCCAAGCGTCCGGTCTGATAACCGGGGTTTTCACCTGGTGCCGACCGCGCACGGCGCATCACCAGCCGACGGGCATCACGCATATGACGCTGCCCAATCGTGACAAACGCCCGCCGGACACGGGCGCGGTTAAAGCGCATCTCGGCGGGCTGCTGAACATCAACGTGAAAAAAGGGAGTCGCCATTGCTGCCTCCGTGACTCTGCCTACATTCGCCCAGCTCCGTACACTCCAGCAGCAGAAAGCGCCGCGCCCCGTTCAGATCACGCTGACGTTTCACCCGGTACACACTGTCATCACAGACCACCTCATAATCAGCAGTGATCCCCCGGCGGTAACGAATGGTGATGTAATGGGTGATGGCGTCCCCGGTCTGCGCGGTTTCCTGCCAGGTGGTGGCACTGGTCTGGATAACCTTCGCCCATGTCCGGAACGTAACCGGGTATTGAGGCTCCACGCCAAAGTTATCCGCGGGCATATCCACCCGCTGGCGGATCAGGACGCGTTTATTCAGTTCACCGGGGTCCGGCAGAATGTAGGTTGCGCTGGTCTGCGCCTGACGAATTTTCATTGCGGAAAGTACCTGTACGGGCCGACAAGCCAGCCAAAACTCTGCGGCATGTCGAGTTTCTCCACTTCCGTAACCGACGAGCGGTTTTCGTAAAAATGGCTGATAAGCATCAGCATCCCCAGACGAATATCATCCGGCAGGTGCAGCCCGTCCGGATCGCTGTCCGGAATGGTTTCATCCGGTGCATAGAGCTTCCGGTTCAGATACGTTTCCGTCCGCTTTTGTGCCGCACAGGCCAGCAGTTGCAGATGGCGGTCATCAGCATCGAAATCCTCATCCAGCCGGAGTTGGGCTTTAATCTCTTCCATTGTCAGAAGCATACTCAGCCCTCTTTACTGGTCGTGGCTTTTTTCTCTTTTGCCGCTTTACTGCTTTTTGCACTGATTCCGCGCTCTGCTAACCCGGCCTGAAGTGCAATCTCCTGCACCCGGGCAGGAAGTGCCCCGTCGTCATACTCACCGGCCCGAATGACCTCAACACGCATACCGTCCGGTGACCATTTCAGATCTTGTTTCAGGATCATGATTCTTCACCCGTCAGAACAGGGGGCGCGGTTCCGCGCCCTTGAGTGATTACGCCGCTGCAATCTTCAGCAGTTTGATGGCCTGCGAATCGACCAACATCCCGCCGGTGCGCTTGGTGGTATAAAAACCGACAAACGGTTTATTGGTGTACGGGTCACGCAGAATGCGGGTGCCGATACGGTCAACGATGGTGTAACCCCGTTTGAAGTTACCAAATGCAATGGCTTTCGCATCAGCGGCGATATCCGGCATCTGTTCGTTTTCAGCGATACCGTAACCCGCCAGAGAGGACGGTTGCCCCAGCTCCAGCCCCGGACGCCACAGATAGTTACCCTCGCTGTCTTTCAGCAGACGGATGGCAAACAGGCTGTTGTTGTTCATCATGAACTTCGCGCCAGTGCGGTGTGCCTTACGCAGCGTGTAAATCAGTTTGATAATGGCGTCTGCGGTCACCGCCGTCGCTTCGCCGGATACAATATGCTGAAGTTTGCCGAACGCCCGGACCTTATCGGTTTCATCCGTGGATTCATACGCCAGGAACCCTTTCGGCTTCTTGGTACCATCGCCGGTGGTAAAGGCAATTTCTTCCTGTTCGGCAAATTCGGTTGCCAGCTCGCTGTTGATCCAGGCCTCCACGTTGAAGAAGGCATCGTCCAGCATTTTCTGGGTGGCCTGCGGGTTGCCGTAGATTTCCCCCATGAGAGGTTCAATCAACTCCAGTCTGGAGGTGGCAGTCTGGGATCGCGTATCCGTTTCCCCCACCCATCCGGAAGCCGTGCCGCCCAGATTCACCAGTTTTTTGTAGTCGGAACCGCCAACGGTGATCACTGTGGCTTCCTGGCGCATCACCACTTCATCTTTCAGCAGGGTGAGAATGTTGCGATCCAGCGCTTCCGGCACGGCATAGCCACCGTCTTCATCGGTGCCCACCTGCAATGCCTTACGCTCCAGATCGCGCAGACCATCTTCACGGCCTTTACGCAAAAAGCCCACAAACGCTTCTTTATGCTCGGTGGCAAGTTTATTTTGCGCGCCACCTGCCGGACGTTTCAGCTCAAGCAGCTCTTTTTCAAGATCGCTTTTGAGGTTTTCCAGCTCGCTGAGTTTCCCGTTCAGGGTTTCCACCTGCCCGGCAAGCTTGCCTTTTTCCTGCTCAATCGCATCCACGCGCTTGTCGTTCTTTGCTTTGAAGTCGTCAAACTTCTGCTGCAGCTCCTGCGCGACCTGTTCGACATCTTTAATATCTACCGCCATCGTATTTCTCCTGATTAGAAGTTCAGATTTTTCAGTGCATTCAGTGCAGAGCCCACATCCTCAGCGTCGCGCAGGGACAGTGCGCTATAGCCCCCGGCCATGAATGCTTTGGCCTGGGTACGGGAGAGTCCGACATCACGCAGGACTCTTTCGATTTTTTTCTGTTCGGGGATTTCCCCGCGGGCCAGCGCGTTCTTGACGTCGCTGATCCGCGCCTCGTCGTTAGACGGAAACGTCACCAGACTGACTTCCCAGAGGTCGATTTCTTTCAGCAGAAAGGCTTCTTTGCTCCGGTCGTATTCCCAGTCTTTCAGGACGTACCCAATAGAAAGGCCGGTTAACGAACCGGCCTTCATGTGTGCATGTGCGCGTTTTGCCAGGGGATCATCATCAATGAGCAACCGTCCCCTAACGTAAAGCCCGACATCGTCTTCCTTCATTTCGGTGTAAACACCGATGGGTTCATCCATCCGGTGCTGCCAGAGCAGCGCAGGTAACGCTTTTCTGTCACTCCACGCCCGCAGGGAAGCAGCAAATGCCCCGGACATCACCACATCATCGTGGCTGTCCTTTACACCAAAGACAGAGCCATACCCTTCAAACTCACCGGAGTCACTGACAGATTTCAGACTCAGCGGTACATCAAGACGTTGTTTCGTCTGCATTGGCGTTATCCTTCTGCTTACCGGCTTTACTGCCATCGGAGGGTTTCGTGGTCATGTTCATCGGTGTGAGATAGACATCACCACCGGGACGCGGATTCATATCTTCCAGGTCGCGGCAGTCATTGGGAGAGTAAATTCCCCAGTTGATCCCGGTGGCGTAGGCTTCAAAACGGGACTTCATATCCCCGCGCAGTAACGCCCCGGCGTTAAATTTGGCGTAATAAACGCCCTGCTTACTTTTTCGTACCAGTCCGGTGTTGATCCGCTGTTCGATGCGGGTCAGATATGGCACCAGTGAATAGTTGATAAATCCCAGCCCCAGCTCTTCGATATTGTTGAAGGTGGCGCGATCGGTGTTCTGCACCATGTGCAACGGCACCCGGAACAGACGACAGATTTCTTCAAGCTGAAACTTGCGGGTTTCCAGGAACTGGCTGTCCTCGGCGTTCAGCGCCATCGACTTCCAGTCCAGCCCCATCTCAAGGATCATCGGGCGGTGAGCATTGCCAAGCCCGGTGTGACGCTCCTCAAAATCTTTCTTCAGGCGCTCGTAAGCCTGATCTGACAGCGTCTGCTCTGTACGCAACACACCCGACGTCACCGCACCATTGCTGAACAGTCTGGCCCCGTGCTCTTCGGTCGCTGCCGCCAGCGATATTGCCTCGCGGGCATAGGCGATGGGATTCAGCCCCACCAGTCCGTCCAGCGTCAGCGTGCGCACATGCCAGATATCTTCCTGGCTCAGCACATCCGTGGAGCCGTCCGGGAATGTGACCTGATAGACCGGCTCCCAGCTACTGTTAAGCTTCGGTACCACACAGCCGGGATCGACGGGTAGCAGTTCAGCCACTTCGCCAAATGCTTTCACTTTGTAGGCGTAAAAGTTTCCCCGCAGGCACAGACAGGTGACCACCAGCTCCCAGAACTCCTGCGGCGTCATATAGCCATTGGGATGCGTGGAAATCAGCTTATGCAGACGTTCGCCGGTGGCTCTCTGTTTCAGGTTGCCGTTCAGGTGATACAGGTTGCAGGGCAACATCCCGACCGACTCTGCCAGCACCCTGACGCAGGAAAAAACCGCCGTCAGTCGCATGGCCCGCTGACTGCTGATCTGCTTTCCGGTATAGGTGTCGTAGGACAGCCCGATAGCGTCTGCCAGCTCTGCTGGCGTCGTCACCGGCGCGTCACTTTTTCGTTGAAATAATCCCGAAAAGAACACTATTTACCTCCGCCGACAGACGACTGTGTACGGTCGAGATATCGCGCCACCAGCCACGACCAGAACAGGCACAGCGCCCCGGCAACAACAAAACCCGCCGGGGGATAAATCAGCCAGGCACCATACGCCAGCAAAAGCGCACCCAGCACGCCCACCAGAGGCGCGAAAATCAGCATGATCATAATTACCTCAGTTAAAGCGAGCGGATCCCGTAGGACTCAATGTGATCAGACAGCGTGTCTTCTTTCTCGTACAGCATGGCTCTGCCAACCGCCATAATCAGCGCAACTGCACCGTCAATTTTGTTTTCCGCCTGCTCTTTGACGGGTTTCACCACATCATCGTTACCCGGCATGTTTTTGCCGACCACGTTGCCGATACACCAGGTCATGATGGGATTGCCGTCATGATGAAAACGTCCCGATTCAATCGCTGCTTCCAGCTCTTTCATCGGATCGGACATATTGGTGAAGTTCTGGACGATAGTGACGGGATTCAGGTCTTCATCAGCAAGGTCATGTGACAGCCCGGTCGCCCCGAAGGGGTCGATGGGTGACTCGCTGACCGGGCTGATTTTGTTCGCCGCTTTGGCCTCTTCGAGGATGTAGCGATAATCCACCTCTGCACCATCGGTAACGGTCAGGACGCCCATTTCCACCCATTTCTGAAAGCGTTCGGCTGTCCGGCGATCTTCATTTTTCTCGACGCTGTACACCGTGTCATACGGTACCCAGAAACGCGGGGCCACACTGTAGTAATGCGTTTTACCGTCAATCTCGCGGGTATAAAGTCGCGCCATGCTGTTCATATCCAGTTTACGCGCCAGGTCAAAGGCCAGAATGCACGGCTGCCCCTCGAATTGCTCAAGAGTCAGTGATTTATCCTCGCAGCTCTGCCAGCTCACCAGGTTGAAATACGCCGAACGCGCCGACACCCAGATATTGAGGTGTTTTGTTTTAAAGACGTTTGCCAGACGGGCGTTATTTTTCGCACGCTGTTGCTGACTTAACAAAAACTCACGGTAAACCGACACCCCGATATTCGGGTTGGCTTTTTCCAGCACCTGTGGGTTGGTCCAGTCGTCACCTTCGTCAACGGTATAGATGATCCCGAACAGTTCATCGTTGGGTACCGAACCGTTGAGCATCTCGATAACTTCCCGCCGTTTGTCGTAGCACGGCCCCTCAATGTTGTACCCGGCAGTAGTAATGGCCCACATCAGTGGCTGACGTCGCGCCCCCATCCCGGTAAGCATCGTGGTGTAAAGCGCATCGGTGGCGTGCTCGTGATATTCATCCACCACCGCACAGTGGGGTGATGATCCATCACCGGGGTTACCGATCAGCGGTTCAAACCGCGCGCCATCCTCCGGACGGTTCATGTTTGAGGCGTTAACCTCAATCCCGAACGCTTCCGTCAGCATGGGTGTGCGTTTACACATCAGTCGCGCCGGGCGAAAGACTTCCCACGCCTGTTTCTCTGTCGTGGCACCGGAATACACTTCCGCGCCAAACTCGTTATCACAGGCAAAACAATACAGGGCGACACCGGCAGAGATTGCCGATTTGCCGTTCTTACGGGGGATTTCGGTATACACCTCACGGAAGCGGCGCAGCCGGGAGCCTTTATTGACCCAGCCAAACGCGCAGCAGATCACAAAGAGCTGCCACGGCTCCAGCGTGATGGGCATCCTCTTAAATGCCCACTCACCCTTGGTGTGCGGCAACAGCTGAATAAATTTGGCGGCCCGTTCAGCCAGGTCCTTGTCGAAGCGGTAACGAAACGACTTACTTTTTTCCGCCATCAGGTCATCAAGATGGCGCTGGCAGGCCTGAATCACAAACTGGCAGGCCACAATCTTTCCCCGCACGACATCACGGGCATACTGATTGGCAGCATTTACGTTGGGGTAAGATTTCCGGCTCATGATTCGATGATTTTCAGAAACGGGTTAGTGGCTTTCTTCTGCCCCGCCAGGCCTATCAGACGCTGGCGGCTGCTGGGGTCGAGTCCGAGCATTGCCCCCGTGCTGCTCATCTCGGACTCCTGTTCTTTCTTGGCGGTCAGCTCCGGGTTTTTGACCATACCGCCCATTGCACCGGTGATGGTGTTGCCCTGGCTGGCAATATTTTTCACGGCACGTCGCCAGAACTCATAGGCCACGCACCACCGCTCAAGCACCGCGAGGTCAGTCACGCACAGCAGACCCTGACCGCAGAGTTCTTTGGTTGTCAGTTGCCACATGGTCGTGGCGAGAGGGAGATCTTCTTCAGCGAACCACTCCGGTGGCTCAACACCTTTGATGGGCGTAAAAACAGGTTCATCTTTATTCAGGGCTCGCTTGCCGGGGTTTCCGGCCAGCGCCTTGCGCGCCGTTGGCTTGGGGCGACGCCCGGAACGCCCCGCCGTTCCAGCCATATGCGGCACTCCTGGTTAAATTTCATTTTTCGCGGGTATAAAAAAACGATGGGGCGGGCAGTCCGGAAGACGTCAGGCCGCAGGGATTTGACCCGCCCCTCCCCTCAGGCAGTTGAGAATTATTATCACTTCAACCGTTCACGGGCCGTCTTCGCCTTATGACACGGCCAGCACAGGCTCTGCAGATTACTGTCGGCATCAGAGCCGCCATGCGCTTTAGGGATGATGTGATCAACGATTTTCGCTTCACGCACCACACCGGCACGCAGGCACAACTGGCACAGTCCTTTGTCACGCTTCAACACACGCACGCGGATAACATCCCACTTCGAACCATAACCGCGCTGATGACGGGATTGTCCTGGCTTGTATTGCTTCCAGCCTTCGCTTTTGTGGCTTTCACAATAGCCTGACGGGTCTGTGGTGGTATGGCGGCAGCCACGAACACGGCAGGCTTTTGGGATTCGTGATGGCATATGTACTCCAATGAAGAAGCCACCGACATAGCCTCCTCCATTCATCGTGAAACTATTTTCATCTACCCAGTAATGAATTCTTTGTAGAGTTGTGATCAATACAACTCACTAATGGAGAGGCTTGTCCAACACGTTGGACAAGTTTCCTGTTTGATTTACTGGACACTATAGAA
>OJJG01000048.1_pt1 | contig 39334 bp, 32 predicted proteins | sample 1596291 | NCBI WGS metagenome assembly OJJG01 (sample SAMEA4350149, study PRJEB24818) | metagenome | biome: human; feature: gut; material: faeces | place: Denmark | collected 2013-09 | reverse complement strand
TCATTGAGGTATGTCCTTCGAGGTATTCTCCGGCAGCCAGCCCATTCAGGCAGCGGGCGGCCCCGGCAAAGAAGCGAAACACATCGACCACGGCCGGGATCTCATCTCCCTGGACACAGTGCAGCGGTTTCCCGCAATTTAGCGACTCCAGTTGTGCGAACGCGTCAGCGTTGGCTTCTATCACATCAGCCAGTTTCAACAAACTTTCGGCGCGCGTTTTGGGCGTCGTTTGCCCCCACTCAGTGAACGCGCGATCGGCAGCCTGGACGGCAGCGTCCACCTGTGCTGCCGACGCTTCAGCAATCTCCAGCAATACTTCACCCGTGGCAGGATTGTAAACCGCCTGCTTCTCACCCTCGCCGGTCACCAGTTCACCATTAATCAGCAGTTGATTTTGCATAGTATCGTCCTGTTGAAATCGACATTGTTTTCGCTGTCAGCACACGTTCTGGCGGGTCGATGCGTGACAACGTCACGTTACCAATCCACACTCCCTTACTAAAGGTAGACCGCGCGTCATGTCGCTTCAGGAATTTTCATCAAGGTGTGACTGGGGGCAGCATCATTTCGCGAATTAACGCCGCCAGCTGGACGACCGCCTGCTCCTCCCGCTCGCCCCATCCCCATGAGGTATTGAAACGGAAAAACGGTGTCCAGATATTGGACGTGGAAAACATTTTGCCGGGCGCAATGCTGATTTGATGAGTTAATGCCTTTTCACTCAACTGCCCCGCATCCAGCTCTTCAGGCAGTTCCAGCCATAAAAAGTAGCCGCTGTCGTTATGATGGATTTTGACGCCAGCAGGCATATGGCGCAAAAGCGATTGCCAGGCCTGCTGTTTGCGTTCAGCAAGCGTGCGCCGCAGGCGACGAAGGTGGGCGTCGTAACGTTTGGTCGCCAGGTAATCCACCAGCGCCAGCTGCATGGGGGAGCTGGTGGATAACGTACTCATCAGCTGTAACTGCTGAATACGGCGCGCATGTTTTCCCGCCGCCACCCAGCCAATACGGAAACCGGCCACCAGACACTTGGAGAATGAGGAGCAGTGCAACGTCATATCCTGCTTATCCCAGGCCTTTGCCGGAAGCGGCTTTTCGCGGCCAAAGTAGAGTTCGCTGTAAACATCGTCTTCAATCAGCGTGACGTTATGCCGGGTTAATAAGGCCACCAGCTGAGATTTCTTCTCTGCACTCAGCGTGAAGCCGAGCGGGTTCTGACTGTTGGTCATCAGCCAGCAGGCTTTCACCGGATAATCATTTAACGCCTGCTCAAGGGCACTGAGATCGATGCCCTCACGCACGTCAGTGGCAACCGACAGCGCTTTCAGTTTCAGACGTTCAAGTGCCTGGAGTGCGCCATAAAAACAGGGGTTTTCAACGATAACCCAGTCACCTGGTTCAGTGACAGCCTGCAAACTAAGGTTGAGTGCTTCGAGCGCGCCCGCGGTGATCACAATTTCGTCCGGGGAGATATTCATCCCCTGCTGAGCGTAGCGACGGGCAATGGCATGACGTAAGTCGACGTTACCCGGCGGCAGGTTTTCAATCACGCTCATGGCCGTGGCCGTTTTACTGACATTAGCCAGCGAGCGGTTGAGTTGCTGAAGCGGGAATAGGCGCGGATCGGGAAATGCCGAGGCAAAAGGGACAACGGAGGGGTCGCGGCTGGCCTGTAGCACGTCGAAGATATAGGTGTTGATGTCAACTACTTCATCGCGCATCACCTGCGCGGGCGGTGCTGGCTGGTGTGTGGTCGGACGGGCGGCAACGTAATAGCCTGACTGCGGTCTGGCAACAATGCGCCCCTGACTTTCCAGCATCTGATACGCGTGGCCCACGGTCATGAAACTCATGCCGCTGCTTGCCACCTGCTCTCGCAGAGAAGGCAGCTTATCGCCCGGCAACCATACGCCAAGCTCAATCTGCGAGATAATTTGTTGCGCCAGACGCTGGTATTTTTTCATCAGATTCTCCTTATTGCTGACAGTGTATATCAGCAGGAGAAAAAGAGAAGAATTTGCTAACTGTTATGGGAAACGCGGTAGATTACTTGCGGTACTCAGTAATGTGATTCTGAGCAGAACGCGCTGCGGCCAGGTGGTCGAGCGTGATCATCGACGATTTGCAGAAAATGCATTTTGCGCCGAACGGATTTTTGTCAGACACATCAAAAGCTGAGGTGCGGTACTGCGAGCCATGACAGCATGGGCAGCGGAAATGGATATAAGAAGTCATAGGATTCTCCTGTAAACGTAAAAACGTAAATTACTCATGAGCCGATCAGGCAAAAGTTGGTTCGATACAAAACTAATCGGAATGTAGATAAAGACCCAAGAGAGGCTGCGGAGAGGCACAACGTGATGAGAACTGCTTTATAAAACTACGTCAGATATTTATTTGGATTCAAAACCAGAAATCCATTAACGCATGTTGCTGGCGACAAAGCAAGCTGTTTAATGCGTAAAAATCATAAAAAGAAATTTTTTATTCTTCCTTGTTAGCTATATCAGCCAGATAAAGTTCACATTTTCCCACAACTGTTATAGATAAATTATCAATTTCTGCTTCTGCTATCTCATTTTCCCCCTCTTTATCATAACAGCACACCGTTTAACATTGAGGCAGTGCATGTTTGGTCCAGATGCGTTTCATCTTGCGCGAATACAGTTCGCCTTTACCGTATCCTTTCATATTATTTTTCCGGCGATAACCATTGGCCTGGCGAGCTATCTCGCCGTGCTGGAAGGGCTGTGGCTGAAAACAAAAAACCCCGTCTGGCGTTCGCTGTACCATTTCTGGTCGAAGATCTTCGCCGTCAACTTTGGGATGGGCGTGGTCTCCGGCCTGGTGATGGCTTATCAGTTTGGCACCAACTGGAGCGGGTTTTCGCAGTTTGCGGGCAGCATTACCGGCCCTCTGCTGACCTATGAAGTGCTTACCGCGTTCTTCCTTGAGGCGGGGTTTCTCGGAGTAATGTTGTTTGGCTGGAATAAGGTCGGGCCGGGGCTGCACTTCTTTTCGACCTGCATGGTCGCACTGGGGACCCTCATGTCTACGTTCTGGATCCTCTCGTCAAACAGCTGGATGCAGACACCGCAAGGGTATGAAATCATCAACGGTCAGGTCGTTCCGGTGGACTGGTTTGCCGTGGTGTTTAACCCCTCCTTCCCTTACCGCCTGCTGCACATGTCGATTGCGGCATTTCTCAGCAGCGCGCTGTTTGTCGGAGCCTCCGCGGCCTGGCATTTGCTGCGCGGAAACAACACGCCTGCCATTCGCACCATGCTCTCCATGGCGTTGTGGATGACGTTGATCGTAGCCCCTGTTCAGGCACTGGTGGGTGATATGCACGGGCTTAATACCTTAAAACACCAGCCCGCGAAAATAGCCGCCATTGAAGGCCACTGGGAGAATCCCCCGGGTGAGCCTACTCCGTTGCTGCTGTTTGGCTGGCCGGATATGGAGCAGGAACGGACCCGTTTTAGCCTTGAAATTCCCGCTCTCGGCAGCCTTATCCTGACCCACAGTTTCGATAAACAGGTTCCGGCATTGAAGGAGTTCCCAAAAGACGATCGCCCGAACGCCACCATTGTCTTTTGGTCTTTCCGCATCATGGCCGGTTTAGGGATGTTGATGCTCTTCCTGGGCATGGTGGCGGTCTGGCTGCGTTACAAACAGCGCCTCTACACCTCACGTTCCTTCCTGTGGTTTACCCTGCTGATGGGGCCGTCCGGGCTGATCGCGATCCTCGCCGGATGGGTAACAACGGAGGTCGGCCGCCAGCCCTGGGTCGTCTATGGGCTACAGCGTACGAAGGATGCGGTTTCCGCACATGGCGATCTGCACATGAGCATCAGCTTGCTGGCCTTCTTCGTGGTTTATACCGCGGTGTTCGGCGTGGGTTATAGCTATATGGTGCGTCTGATTAAAAAAGGGCCGCAGCCTTATGAATCCTTCGCGACTGAATCCGATGGCCGCCCTGCTCGTCCGCTTTCTGCCGTCACCACTGAATTTAAGGAGTAACCGTAATGGGTATCGATCTTTCCATTATCTGGTTCGTGATTATCGTTTTCGCCACGTTGATGTATATCGTGATGGACGGTTTTGATCTGGGGATTGGCATACTGTTTCCGGTAACACCGAATGCGGACGATCGCGACGTAATGGTCAACAGCGTGGCTCCCGTCTGGGACGGCAACGAAACCTGGCTGGTGCTTGGCGGTGCGGCTCTGTTTGGCGCCTTTCCTCTCGCCTATGCGGTGATCATCGACGCGCTAACCATTCCACTGACAATAATGCTGATCGGGCTTATATTTCGTGGCGTCGCCTTCGAATTTCGCTTCAAAGCGACTCCGGCGCACCGTCCGTTCTGGGATAAGGCCTTTATTGGCGGGTCAATTGTGGCGGCCTTCAGCCAGGGCATCACCGTCGGCGCGGTCATCCACGGGTTCAGCGTCACCGGTCGCGCTTACAGCGGTGGTCCGTTTGACTGGTTTACCGCGTTCAATCTTTTCTGCGGTGCGGGTCTTGTGGTGGCTTACGCGCTGTTAGGATCAACGTGGCTGGTAATGAAAAGTGAAAATGCCCTGCAACAGCGGATGCGTCAGGTATCGAAAGTGCTTCTGCTCCTGCTTCTGGTATTCATTGCGGTAATCAGTATATGGACCCCTCTCGCCCAAGCAGCCATTGCTGCGCGCTGGTTTACGCTGCCAAATCTGTTTTATCTGCTGCCCGTTCCTGCGCTGGTTGCGATCCTGAGTCTGTGCCAGTGGCGCTGCCTGAACGATCCTGCGAGCCATACACTGCCGTTTATCATGACGTTAGGGCTGATTTTTCTTGGCTTTAGCGGGCTTGGGATCAGCATCTGGCCGCATATCATCCCGCCGGACATTACCCTCTGGCAGGCCGCTGCGCCAGCCCAAAGCCAGGGCTTCATGCTGGTGGGCGCACTGTTGATCATTCCTGTGATTCTGGTCTACACCTTCTGGAGTTATTACGTTTTTCGCGGAAAAGTACAGCATGGGGAGGGTTATCACTGATGCAACAACCTGTATGGAAACGTTTGATGTGGCTTGCCATCATCTGGGGCGGCAGCGTCCTGGCACTGGCCTGCGTAAGTATGCTCTTTAAAATGCTGATGGCCGCAGCCGGGTTTAAATCGCACTAATTTATTCACCGGGTGCGTTGCCGCCCGGTCCTTATCTCGCACTTTCAGATAAACCCCATTAACACCCTGGAGGGTATGGTTACACTGAAAAAATATTTACAGCATTGATAGTTTGAGAAGAAAAATGAAAAAGCTCGCGGCAGTAAGTTTAATCAGCCTCGCACTGGCTGGATGCGTTAATCCCGGTAAAGCCTCCGTTCAGACCGATCAGTTAGAGAATCACCGTTTCGTGCTGGAAAACGTTGATGGCAAAGCGGTTAAGGGCCTGAAAACGCAGCCTGAAATTCGGTTCAGCGCGCAGCCCAGTATCAGCCTGATTAACAACATTGCCGTCTCCGGCACAATGTGCAACGGCTTCAACGGCCAGGGAAAATTGTCCGAAGGAGAGTTGACGGTCAAAACGCTGGCAATGACGCGGAAACTCTGCACCGAGCCGCAGCTTAATGAACTGGATCAGACCCTCGCCGATATGCTACGCACAGGCGCTCAGGTAGACCTGACCGAAGACCAGTTAACGCTGGCGACAGCCAATAAGTCTTTAATGTTTAAGCGAGTTGAATAACTCAGTAACTCCCGCACGATCCTACGGCAAGGGACTGCTCACTACAGCGTTTGCCGTTTGGCAACGCGCACATGCCGATAGCGGAGCCGTCAAGCTGACGGGCAACGGAGAGTGAACCGCCGATCATTGCGCAGTTGGCCTGACCTGAACTGGACATCGCCGCTCGCATACCCGGCGTAACGTGTGCCGCTGTCGCCTGCTGTACAGGTTCATTGCTGCATGCCGACAACAGTAACGCGGCACATCCGACCCAAAATGCTGAACGCATACCTTCCTCCCCATAAATAAAGCGAAACCTATGCATAATAGGCATCACGCGCCGCATCGTCGAGAGCGGATGTGCGTATTTATGCGCCCTGGTAACAATTTCTCGCAATTTTTTAACGCGAATAGCCATCCAGTCATTGATACAGCGCATCCCAAGGACACAAAAGCGAAAATCGTAAAACCTGAGCTTTGCTAAAATACACAGATAATATTCAGGGTCTGTCGTCGTTTTACAGGCCCCTCTTTTTGCGCAATGTAAGGGTGTTGTCCTATGCAAACTATTGACGGCAATGGTGCAGTCGCGTCTGTTGCGTTTCGTACCAGCGAAGTGATCGCCATCTACCCCATCACGCCCAGCTCCACCATGGCTGAACAGGCTGACGCCTGGGCTGGTAATGGGATAAAAAACGTCTGGGGCGATGTCCCGCGGGTTGTAGAGATGCAGTCCGAAGCCGGTGCCATTGCCACCGTGCATGGTGCGTTGCAGACCGGTGCCCTGTCGACCTCGTTCACGTCATCTCAGGGGCTGCTGTTGATGATCCCCACGCTTTACAAGCTGGCAGGGCAATTAACGCCGTTTGTGTTGCACGTTGCCGCACGCACCGTAGCCACTCACGCTCTCTCTATTTTTGGCGACCACTCAGACGTGATGGCCGTGCGTCAGACCGGCTGCGCTATGCTCTGCGCCAGCAGCGTGCAGGAAGCACAGGATTTCGCGCTGATTTCGCATATCGCCACGCTGAAAAGCCGTGTGCCATTTATTCATTTCTTCGATGGTTTCCGTACGTCCCACGAGATCAATAAAATCGTTCCACTGCCGGACGACACCATTCTGAATCTGCTGCCGCAGGCGGACATCGATGCGCATCGCGCTCGCGCCCTCAATCCGGAACATCCGGTGATCCGGGGTACCTCTGCGAACCCGGATACCTATTTCCAGTCCCGCGAGGCGACGAACCCGTGGTACAACGCGGTGTATGCGCACGTTGAACAGGCGATGGACGATTTTGCCGCTGCGACGGGCCGCGAATATAAGCCGTTTGAATATTACGGTCATCCGCAGGCCGAGCGCGTGATCGTCCTGATGGGCTCTGCCATCGGCACCTGTGAAGAGGTGGTTGATGAGCTATTGACGCGTGGAGAGAAAGTTGGCGTGCTCAAAGTTCGCCTCTACCGTCCATTCTCTGCGAAACATCTGCTCGCAGCCCTGCCGGAAAGCGCGCGTGCCGTGGCGGTACTTGACCGCACCAAAGAGCCTGGCGCGCAGGCTGAACCCCTTTACCTTGATGTAATGACCGCTCTGGCTGAGGCGTTTAATCACGGTGAACGCGAAACGCTGCCGCGCGTCATTGGCGGGCGTTATGGTTTGTCTTCCAAAGAGTTCGGGCCGGAGTGCGTCCTGGCCGTATTTGCTGAACTGCGCGAGGCAAAACCGAAGCCGCGCTTTACGGTCGGCATTTATGATGACGTGACTAACCTTTCTCTCCCTTTGCCGGAAAACACCCTGCCCTCGAATGCGAAACTGGAAGCGCTGTTCTACGGTCTGGGCAGCGACGGCAGCGTCTCGGCGACCAAGAACAACATTAAAATTATCGGCAACTCTACGCCGTGGTATGCGCAAGGATATTTCGTCTACGACTCCAAAAAAGCGGGCGGACTGACCGTTTCCCACCTGCGCGTCAGCGAACACCCGATCCGCTCGGCATACCTGATTTCTCAGGCGGATTTTGTTGGCTGTCATCAGCTCCAGTTTATCGATAAATACCAGATGGCCGAGCGCCTGAAGCCCGGCGGTATTTTCCTGATCAACACCCCGTATAGCGCCGATGAGGTCTGGGCACGCCTGCCTCAGGAAGTGCAGGCAGTGCTTAACCAAAAACAGGCGCGCCTGTATGTCATTAACGCCGCGAAGATCGCCCGCGAATGCGGCCTGGCGGCGCGCATCAATACGGTTATGCAGATGGCGTTCTTCCACCTGACCAATATTCTGCCGGGCGACAGCGCGCTGATGGAGCTACAGGGGGCGATAGCCAAAAGCTACAGCAGCAAAGGTCAGGAGCTGGTTGAGCGCAACTGGCAGGCGCTGGCGCTGGCCCGCGAGTCGCTGTTCGAGGTGCCATTGCAGCCAGTCAATACCAGCAGCCCGAACCGGCCGCCAGTGGTGTCTGACGCTGCCCCGGATTTCGTCAAAACCGTTACGGCGGCGATGCTTGCCGGGTTGGGCGACACTCTTCCCGTCTCTGCGCTTCCGCCTGATGGCACCTGGCCGATGGGCACGACCCGCTGGGAAAAACGCAACATTGCCGAAGCGATCCCTATCTGGAAAGAAGAGCTGTGCACCCAGTGCAACCACTGCGTGGCGGCCTGCCCGCACTCGGCCATTCGCGCCAAAGTGGTGTCGCCAGAAGCGATGGCGGACGCACCGGAAAGTCTGCACTCGCTGGATGTAAAATCCCGTGATATGCGTGGCCAGAAATATGTTCTTCAGGTGGCACCAGAGGACTGTACCGGCTGTAACCTGTGCGTCGAGGTGTGCCCGGCGAAAGATCGTCAGGATCCCTCAATCAAAGCCATTAATATGATGTCGCGTCTGGAACATGTTGAAGAAGAGAAAGTGAATTATGACTTCTTCCTCGACCTGCCCGAAATCGATCGCAACAAGCTGGAACGCATTGACATTCGTACCTCGCAGCTCATCACCCCCCTCTTCGAGTACTCCGGGGCGTGTTCCGGATGCGGTGAAACGCCGTACATCAAACTGCTTACCCAGCTTTACGGCGACCGGATGCTGATTGCCAACGCGACGGGCTGCTCGTCAATCTATGGGGGGAACTTGCCGTCTACGCCTTATACCACCGACGCGTATGGCCGCGGCCCGGCTTGGGCAAACTCGCTATTTGAGGATAACGCAGAATTTGGTCTGGGATTCCGCCTGACGGTCGATCAGCACCGCGCCCGCGTAATGCGTCTGCTGGAACAGTTTGCCGATAAAATCCCGGCAGAGCTGAATGACGCCCTGCATGCGGAGGCCAAGCCTGACGTTCGTCGCGCACAGGTTGCTGAACTGCGCCACGCGCTTCAGGGTGTTGAAGGGGCTGAACAACTGCTGACCGATGCTGACGCGCTGGTTGAAAAATCTATCTGGCTGATCGGTGGCGACGGGTGGGCCTACGATATTGGTTTCGGTGGTCTTGATCACGTCCTGAGCCTCACCGAAAACGTTAACATTCTGGTGCTTGATACTCAGTGTTATTCCAACACCGGCGGACAGGCCTCGAAAGCAACGCCACTGGGTGCGGTCACGAAATTTGGTGAGCATGGCAAACGAAAGGCGCGTAAAGATTTGGGCGTCAGCATGATGATGTATGGACACGTCTACGTCGCGCAGATTTCGCTGGGCGCGCAGCTTAACCAGACGGTGAAAGCCATTCAGGAAGCGGAAGCGTATCCTGGACCGTCGCTGATCATCGCCTATAGCCCGTGTGAGGAGCATGGCTACGATCTGGCGCTTAGCCACGACCAGATGCGTCAGCTTACCGCAACCGGCTTCTGGCCGCTGTACCGCTTTGACCCGCGCCGTGCCGATGAAGGAAAATTACCGCTGGCGCTGGATTCACGTCCGCCTTCAGAAGCCCTTGCCGAAACCTTACTTCAGGAGCAGCGTTTCCGCAGGCTGAACGCCCAACAACCAGAAGTAGCAGAGCAGCTATGGAGGGACGCGGCAGCGGATCTTCAGAAGCGTTATGATTTCCTTGCTCAGCTGGCGGGGAAAGCGGAAAAATCAACCAGCGAATAACCGTTATGCCCGGCTTGTCCGGGCATTTTTTTGCCATAAAAAAGCCCGATGCACGTGCACCGGGCTAATCCAGAAGTTCGGTGAAAATTGCCTCAATGTTCTGAACAATATTCACGTGAATTATGGATGAAAAAATCTTAAAGGCATATAACGCCATGGAGAATACCTGCTTTACCACTTAATTAATAATTTTTATTTTGTATCGATTATAACGATTAATTCACGGCATCAATTGTTATTTCAAACGCATCATTTGCTTTAGATTTTACTCAACCCGTAACAATTATATTTTATTCATCAGCCCTCAGTGTGATTTAGCATGGGACAGCTTTCCAGCCCGGAAAGTTCACTAAGCAATAAAAAATAACTGCAAAGGAATAATCAAAATGCAAAGAAAAGTACTGGCACTGATGATCCCCGCTTTGTTAATGGCTGGAGCCGCTCACGCAGCTGAAATTTATAATAAAGACGGCAATAAACTGGATCTGTATGGCAAAGTAGATGGTCTGCATTATTTCTCTGACGATGCGTCAAAAGATGGCGACCAAACCTATATGCGTCTGGGTTTCAAAGGTGAAACCCAAATCAACGACATGATGACCGGTTACGCGCAGTGGGAATACAACATTCAGGCTAACAACACCGAAGGCTCTGACAATCAGTCCTGGACGCGTCTGGCCTTCGCGGGTGTGAAGGTGGGCGACTACGGATCCTTCGATTACGGCCGTAACTATGGCGTCCTGTACGACGTAGAAGGCTGGACCGATATGCTGCCAGAATTTGGTGGCGACTCTTATACTTATGCCGATAACTTTATGACCGGTCGTGCAAACGGCGTGGCGACCTACCGTAACACCGACTTCTTTGGTCTGGTGCAGGGTCTGAACTTCGCGGTGCAGTATCAGGGTAATAATGAAGGTAATAACTGCGATGAGAATTTCTGCTCTACCAATGAAGGGACCAACAACGGTCGTGATACACGTCATGAAAATGGTGACGGTTACGGTATCTCCGCAACCTACGATTTCGGCATGGGCTTCAGCGCAGGCGCGGCATATGCTTCATCTGACCGTACTAACGATCAGGTAAATTACACTACTGCGGGCGGTGATACTGCGGATGCATGGACCGCAGGCCTCAAATACGATGCCAACAACATTTACCTGGCTGCAATGTATTCCGAAACCCGTAATATGACGCCGTACGGCGACAATGCAGATGCGGTTGCAAATAAAACCCAGAACTTTGAAGTGACCGCACAATATCAGTTTGACTTCGGCCTTCGTCCGGCTGTTTCCTATTTACAGTCCAAAGGTAAAGATCTGGGCAATGGTCAGGACGATAAAGACCTGGTGAAATACGCTGACGTCGGTGCTACCTACTATTTCAACAAAAACATGTCCACCTATGTTGATTATAAAATCAACCTGCTGGATGAAGATGATTCATTCTACAAAAACAATGGCATCGGTACGGATGACATCGTAGCGTTAGGTCTGGTTTACCAGTTCTAATCCCGTTAGCCCGCAGCGATCTGCGGGCTAATTTTATCTCTGTTTCGCCTGCTCTTTACGAAAAGAGAGATAGCCAATTACCCCGCTGTCGCCATCCATTGGGTGATTTACTCCATCCATTACCGCCACTTCCGGGAAGTCGAATGGCGTAACATTCTCCAGACAGGCGACATTCACACCATATTCATTGGTATTGGAACGTCGTTGATGGAACGTATAAATACCGCAAACCGAGCAGAAGAAATGGCGCGCCGTGCCGGTGTTGAAACGGTACTCTGTGAGCGTGTCCGCGCCCTGCGTCACCTTAATACCCGTCAACGGCGCGGAAACCACTACTGCCCCGCGCATCCTGCAAAACGAGCAGCTACATCGCCGTGCGGTATTCAGGCCGTCCGTCAGCTCAACAGTGAATTTCACCGCCCCACAATGACACTGTGCATGACGAATTTCAGCCATCGCTTATACCCCTTTTCTCACTAACTCAGCCGCTTTTAAAAAGACCTCATCTTCGACACCATCCCCCTTCTGCCTGCCGAGCCTCACCAGCTCATCGACAATACTTTCACGGTTGATGTTCTTCTGCGCTGAAACCAGCCCGATAACGGCGGCACCAATCGCCAGCCCAACTAATCCTGTCTGTTCGTCTTTATTTTTCATAGAAGCGCTCCCTTGTCCCCCTCAAAAGCGTAGCAGGAGAACTGTAAAACGTGCTGGAACGCGGGGATGAGATCGGTGCTTTATCTCACCTTCTCGTCCGGCAAAACAGGGGGTTCTGAGCGGGTATCGGAATATCGTGAATAGCGTTGCGCATAGCGAGGCCGTAATGGGTGTTAAAACCGCCTTCGTAGAGGCGGCTGGTCATTACTCTGGATCTTTATCGCCTGATTCAGGCGCTGAGCCAGGATCATCTTTCGGTTTTCTTCCATCCTTTTCCGGGTTATCCGGGCTGGGATTATAATCAGGATGGTCACCATTAACGGGACGGTCAGACATTTTCACCTCCGTTTTTACTGCGTAAGCTGTAAGTGTAGACAACCCGTTAGTCTTAACCAAACTTCTTTGAGGGGCTCATTTGTAAATCGTGCTGGCATTCGGCGCTGCAATCCGTACCATACACGACACACTTTCGCATGCTGGTTTTTACCGGTAGCCGCAAACCCGTCTTTTATCGCTAACCAGATGGGGCACGTAAATGCGCAGATGGTGTATGAAATCTATGCTACATGGATAGAAGAGATGAACACGAAGCTGACGCTTTGAAATCGTTTTCTCACCCTGTGCCCCATTTGAGATCTGAGTAACGAATAGATGCTACAAAATCAAGAGATTAACAAGAAAGAACAGTACAACCTGAATAAACTGCAAAAGCGACTGCGCCGTAACGTGGGCGAAGCCATTGCAGACTTCAACATGATTGAAGAAGGCGATCGCATCATGGTCTGCCTGTCGGGCGGTAAAGACAGCTACACCATGCTGGAGATCCTGCGCAATCTACAGCAAAGCGCACCGGTGAACTTTTCCCTGGTCGCGGTTAACCTCGATCAGAAACAGCCAGGATTCCCGGAGCATATCCTGCCGGAGTACCTTGAGAACCTGGGCGTTGAGTACAAAATCGTAGAAGAGAATACCTACGGCATTGTAAAAGAGAAGATCCCTGAGGGCAAAACGACCTGCTCGCTTTGCTCACGTTTGCGTCGCGGCATTCTGTACCGCACCGCAACCGAACTGGGCGCCACCAAGATTGCGCTGGGTCATCACCGGGACGACATTCTGCAAACGCTGTTTTTGAATATGTTCTACGGCGGCAAAATGAAGGGAATGCCACCGAAGCTGATGAGTGACGACGGCAAACACATCGTGATCCGCCCACTCGCCTACTGCCGCGAGAAAGACATTGAGCGTTTCTCTCAGGCCAAAGCCTTCCCTATCATTCCGTGCAATCTGTGCGGTTCACAGCCGAACCTGCAACGTCAGGTCATTGGCGACATGCTGCGTGACTGGGATAAACGCTATCCGGGCCGCATCGAAACCATGTTCAGCGCCATGCAGAACGTGGTGCCTTCGCACCTCGCCGATGTTGAACTTTTCGATTTCAAAGGGATTAACCACGGTTCAGAGGTGGTGAATGGCGGGGATCTGGCGTTTGACCGCGAAGAGATCCCGATGCAGCCTGCTGGCTGGCAGCCAGAGGAAGAGGATGCGCAATTCGATGAACTGCGCCTGAACGTGGTGGAAGTGAAATAACCTGACTGCGTCTCAGACAGTGCTTCTGAGACGCTTTTTTCCCTTACTTCAGCAGCCGAACGCGGCAGGTTTTCCCTTTAATCTTCCCGCCCTGCAACTGTTTCCAGGCCTTATGCGCAACCGACTGGCGAACCGCTACATAGACATGTGCAGGATGGACCGTGATCTTGCCAATATCTGCCCCGTCGAGACCAATATCCCCTGTTAACGCCCCCAGAACGTCACCGGGACGCATTTTGGCTTTTTTTCCGCCGTCGATGCACAGGGTGGCCATTTCCGCCGCCAGCGGAGCGATGCTGATATTACCGGGGGCATTCACCCAGTTGAGTTTCAGTTGCAGCATTTCCGCAAGAATATTAGCGCGCTGCGCCTCTTCAGGCGCGCAGAAGCTGATGGCGAGACCGCTGTTACCCGCACGCGCGGTACGCCCGATGCGGTGGACATGCACTTCCGGATCCCATGCCAGTTCGAAATTCACCACCAGTTCAAGCGATTTAATATCCAGGCCACGAGCCGCCACATCCGTTGCAACCAGCACGCGAGCGCTGCCGTTAGCGAAACGCACCAGCGTCTGATCGCGATCGCGCTGCTCCAGATCGCCATGCAGCGATAATGCGCTCTGTCCGGCATCATTCAGGGCATCGCACACCGCCTGACAATCTTTTTTGGTATTACAGAACACCACGCAGGACGCTGGCTGGTGTTGGCTAAGCAATTTTTGCAGCAGTGGAATTTTGCCCTGCTGCGACGTCTCGAAGAACTGCTGCTCAATCGCTGGCAATGCATCGACAGTATCGATTTCAATGGTCAGCGGGTTCTTCTGCACGCGCCCGCTGATCGCCGCAATCGCCTCTGGCCAGGTGGCAGAAAAAAGCAGCGTCTGACGCGTGGCTGGCGCAAAGCGGATCACTTCGTCAATCGCATCGCTGAAGCCCATATCCAGCATGCGGTCAGCTTCATCCATCACCAGCGTTTGCAGTGCATCGAGTGAAACGGTGCCTTTTTGCAGGTGATCAAGCAGACGGCCCGGCGTTGCCACAATGATATGCGGCGCGTGTTGAAGGGAATCGCGCTGCGCACCGAACGGTTGTCCGCCGCAGAGCGTTAAAATTTTAGTGTTAGGCAAAAAACGCGCCAGACGACGCAGCTCACCCGCGACCTGGTCGGCCAGCTCGCGCGTCGGGCAGAGTATCAGGGACTGGGTCTGAAACAGGGTTGCATCAATATGCTGCAACAGGCCGAGTCCAAATGCAGCCGTTTTTCCACTACCGGTTTTCGCCTGCACGCGCACATCCCGGCCTTCAAGGATAGCCGGCAGCGCGGCGGCCTGGACAGGGGTCATAGTGAGGTAGCCCAACTCATTCAGGTTAGTCAGTTGGGCTTCAGGCAGAACGTTCAGCGTGGAAAAAGCGGTCACAATATACTCTCATGGTAATGATTGCAGTCAGATGGCGCGTATCCTCGCAGATCTCCGCTAACGATGCGACAATTTAATCGGTTCTTCGTCCGGTGGCGGATCCGGCATCGGCTGCGGACGCGGGATGGGATCGGGAATTGGGGTCGGATCGGTGGGCACCGGATCGGACTGCCATGTGTTCAGGCGTTGCAGGGCAAGTAGCATACTCATCTTTTCCTCCAGATTAGGGTGCTTACCCCTAAAGGGTAGACGCAGATAAACAGGAGGCAAAAAAAAGCCGACTATGAAGTCGGCGTCGTACGAATCAATTGTGCTATGCAGTAATTCAAAAAAAGGAAGTAAGACAATATGGAGCGCAACGCCCATCGCTTGACGTTGCATTCACCTGCGGGAGTAATATTGCACCTAACATGGTCTAAGTTTATTGACTTCGCTCAATTAAAATGTCGTTTTGAAGCAGTCGCAGCATTAGAAAATGCGTAAATTTACAGCCATTTACTACGATGCAACCACCATGCAACACCCCCAATCAAAACCACTAACATGACGCAAAACGTGGTGAAGCCATAGTGATATTCACCGCCGGGGATCCCCCCAAGATTGACGCCAAACAACCCGGTTAAGAACGTACTTGGCAAAAAGACCATCGCCATCAGCGACATGGTATAGGTTCTCCTGGCTAATGACTCCTGCATTACCTGTGCTATCTCATCCGCCATGACCGCCGTTCTGGCGATACACGAATCAATTTCGTCCAGACCACGTCCCAGCCGGTCAGCAATATCCTGCATTCTGCGACGCTGATCGTCATTCATCCAGCTCATGCGTTCGCTGGCCAGTCTCGCATAGACGTCGCGCTGCGGGGTCATATAGCGGCGCATAACAATTAGCTGTTTTCGCAACAACGCCAGAAAACCACGTGGGGGAATTTGCTGATCGAGCAGGTTGTCTTCCAGATCGATGATTTTATCGTGGAGCTCTTCAATAAACTCGCTGGCATGATCGGTCAGCGCATCACATACATCCACCAGCCAGCTTCCGCAATCCGTAGGCCCCGTGCCCTCTTTCAGATCGTTAATGACGTCATCCAGCGCCAGCACTTTTCGCTGACGGGTGGAAACAATCAATCGTTCATTCATGTAGACACGCATTGCCACCAGCTGATCCGGACGCTCATCCGTACTGCCGTTTATGCAACGCAGTGTTATTAACGTCCCCTCACCCATCCGGCTGACGCGAGGTCTGAGACTTTCTCCCGCCAGCGCATCCCGAACGTTGTTGGGCAATAGCGGCGTGGACGCGAGCCACTCGGCGCTGTCCGGGTGCGTGTAGTTGAGGTGCAGCCAGCATGGGTGTTCGTTGTCGATGTGATCCTGATCTTCAAGCGGCCTTGCGCCCCCGCGCCCATCAAGTACCCATGCAAAAACCGCGTCAGGTACGTTAACTTCAGACCCTTTAATGCTCTCCACAGCGCCTCCACCGATTTATCTCTTTCGGTGTCAGTCTAGCTTTCGTCGAGGGTTAAGCAATAATTATGTGAGGCATCATCCTGAATATGCTCAGGAATTCACCACCCATTCGCGGCTTATTAACGCATTATCAGCCTGGTACTCGTTCTTCAGACGGAAATTACGTGTTCGTGTCTGAAGTTCAATCACCTGATTGCGCAACACATCTGACGAACCGTTGAGTTCTTCAACCATCGACACATTGCTCTGTGTTACGCGTTCCAGCTCTGACAATGCCAGCGTGATTTGTGAAATCCCTTTTTCTTGTTCCGATGTTGAGGCGGAAATTTCATCCATCAGTCGGCTCACGTTGCCCGAGCCGGTAACGATGTCGTGCATGTTTTTTTCAGCTTCAGAGACTACGTTAACGCCCTGCGTCACGTTATGGCTGGTGACTTCAATCAATGACTTAATATTTTTTGCCGCTTCGGCGCTACGATGCGCCAGGCTTCTGACCTCACCAGCGACCACTGAAAATCCTTTTCCATGGTCGCCCGCTCTTGCCGCTTCAACGGCGGCGTTAAGCGCCAGAATATTGGTCTGAAAAGCGATACCGTCAATCAGCGAGATAATCTCTGTCATTTTCTGGGCGCAGTCGGTAATTGATTGCATATTGTTCGCGACCTGCCCCATTAACTCTCCGCCTTTACGCGCCTGCAACGTCGCGATATTCGCCTGTTCGCTGGCTAAACGGGTATTGTCGGCATTATTTTTTGTACTTGCAGCCATCTCTTCCATGCTTGCTGCCGTTTGCACCAGCGAAGCTGACTGCTGTTCTGTTTTAACGGAAAGCTGCGCGCTGCGTGAAGAAAGCTGATCTGACAGGGTCATCGCGGTTTGCGAGGAGGCGCGGATCTCACGGACCAGCGTTGCAATGTTGCTGGAGAGACTATTAATGCCCGGGATCAGTCGTCCCGCACAGTTGTTGCCGAATTCAGGGATCGACACGCCGAGATTGCCTGACGTCACTTCTTCAATACTTTTTTTCACAGTATTGATCGGCGTCACAAGATATTTTGTCATATACGCCCAGAGTAAAATTAAGGCGATACATTGTACGATAATGACTGCAATAAAAAGCGAAAAACTCCCTGAAAATAGCGCTATAACTCCATCACTTACCAAAAACACACATAAAAGGAAATAGACAATGAAGGTTCTGACACTAATATTTCTAAGCATAGTTTTTCCTACGACTTTATATTTTTGTGGGCACTAAGGTTTATAGCATTGCCACAGTATTTTGTCCTCACGTTCGTCGTTGGTTTGTTCTTTTGCAGTTTGATTTGAGCAGTTTCGCTTAAGGCAGATAAAAAGCATGATATACGGTAAATATCCAGCTTGTAGTTTGGTTACCGCCCCCCTTAAATATTAGCGCTTACCTATTTAAGAAGGAGTACCGTAGGGCAACATTGTTTAGTCATGCTTAATAAGTTAACGTAGTTAATATATATCAACTACGTTACCGTGACCTCCCACCAGGCTGGCTTACGTTCAGGCCAGACAGTCGACTGACTGGAAAAAATAGTCCTCCGTCATGAGAACATTCTCTTTAACACTTTGATGTCCGCGACGAATATACCAGCCTGTTTCAGGCGCCATGCTTAAATGGTATATCCTCTCCCCCGATATACTGCCGGGGGCATTAATGCACATTGTCATACACCCCTTCTCTGATCCCCTGATGATCTGTTCTGGCATAATGCTGACGCTGCGATCTCCATTTCGCAGAATGACAGTCGTGATGACATAACGACATATACTGCTACTGAGGCTGTAGCCGACCGTACTCAAATCGGTGATATGCTTTTGGGATAACAGGACTTCAATACCAGAACCCTCAAACCAAACAATAATTTGCTGTGCAAGATCATCCATCCGCTGACAAAAAGCCCTGACTTCGGCTTCAGCCGTATTAATATGAATCGGTTTATTTACGTTATTCTGCTGCACTTTCTTAAAAAAACGCTCTCTTGCTGACATGTTAACTCCGTGTTTTTCGCCAGTCTTATTGTTCTTTTTTGTGCTTCAGCAGGGCGTAGCTAACAATCAACTGCTGAAGATGTTGTTCGACCTTGTTTTGCTGCGCTGCTGACCGGGGTTGCCCGGCAGGTAGAGTGGAAAGCAGACGAAGCTGCTCCTCAAGCGGTAGGGTTTGGCTAAATGACTGCGACATGGCAAAAACGTCTGATTTTAGTTCACTCACCGTCATGTACTTCCCCTTCTGTTCATCCAGTGCGTTCAGCTTGTTCGTCAACTGCTGCAACTGCGCCATACCCTGATGCCATCCATTCAGATCTAAATCTGCTAGCGCAGCGATACTCATCTGTTTCTGCCAATGTTGCGCCAGGGGTTTGGCCTCTTCCGGCCACAGCGTCAGCGCCTGCTGCACCAGACGGTCGCCGCAGCTCACTGCCCAGTCTGGTTTCAACTGTAAAAGCTGCGCTAACAGCTGTTGTGTCCTGCCAATCCCCGGTTCCGGTGACGGTGACGTTTGTTGCAGCGCCTCTAATTGCCCTGTAGATAGCCCTTGAGGTAGAGGAGCCAGAGCCGCGGCTAGCTGCGCTTGTGCCGAATCTGGCGCATGCAACATCTGCCATCCTCCTGCGACGACACTGGCTGCCACCAGCATGGTCAACATACCAGCAGCAAATGGCTTCCAGGGTTTCATCGACACCGGAGGTTCTTTAACCACCCCAACGTTCAGCACCGGCTCGGGCTCAACCACATAAACCCATTTACTACGCTCAGTCGGTTCGACGAGGTGAATTTCCGTAGCACCCAATGCGTCACCGTGCAGACTCATGTCCGTATTTTCGCTCTTTTCCAGACGCACTGCTGCGTTCTGCATCATCGTGCGCAGAGCATCAAGCTGAGTAGCATGCTTGAGTTCCATACGCTGCAAGACGTCCCCCAAAGCGCTCAGATGCTCTTCAGACTGATACAGCTGCCCTAAGTCAGCGTACGTCAGCGATAGCGTTCGTACTACCTGTTGCAGTCGCTTGCTGAGTGCACTAAGGATTTCGATTCGCGCATGGACAGGCTGTGGCCAGAGGTTTCCCCACTGGCGGGCTACCAGCGCAGCAAGTACCGCAAGCCCCTCATTCATACCGTACAATCCGGCCAGATGCGTACGGGCGAGCGTATACCAGGCAGCCGTTTGTAGCTCCACACCGTTATGCCCGAACAGTGACAGACAGAGCGTTTCCGCGTGTTGCCAGTTCACATCCGGACGTGCCGGATGGGTGAGCTTGTTCATTTCTTCGCGCAAGGCAGCGTAATCCGCAAGCGTGCGCGGATCCCCGCCGGTTTTAAGTTGGCGTTCAGAATTTATTGTCATAACTGTTTTAACCTGAGTAATAACTAGATGGCGGCTCGTGCATCGAGGTATTGCTGTTGTTTCAGATGACGGATTAATACCCTGCCCTCCGGCATAAATTCCGTACCATATCGAACTAACCCGACCCCCTTCAGCTCCGCGTCAATGGCGTAGCGAAGCTCACCGGCCTGAATCTGTTCCTGCATCACCACGTTAATTCGATTCAGGCGCGGCTCATATTTCAGCAACACGGCCGACAGTGTGGTGATCAGCTGATGGGCGGTACCGGGCATCCCCTGGAGGATTTTTGTCATATCCGGCAGGCCGTAGTCTGGCAGGTGAGCCAGCGTACCAGCGCGGCAGTTGAGGATGCGCTGCATGTTATCGAGTACTGATAAAATCACCTGATTCTGTTCGCTGACCTGGTTGAGGTTCAGGCCACCTGAGAAATTGCCGCTCAGCATTTCATACAGCGATGGCGTATTATGTCCCTTTGGCATCAGTCATCCTTCAATGGCTGTAACGTCAGGTGGTTATTCCCGGCCTCCAGAATGCGCGGCTTATCCGGATCGAGATCTTCACGTTTTAGAACCTGCTTCCAGGTATTGTTGTCCAGGTCCGGGTGACGAAACAGGCCGACTACCGCGACAAACTGCGTTTCTTCTTCCATTGGCATATCAAGATTTGTATCACCACCCGGTTTTACGACCACATCTCGGGTCGCCAGCAGGTCGGCTTTCAGGATGGTTTCGCCATCTTTCAGGAGTTGCTGGTAAACCGTTTTATCGAAGATTTTACGGTCTTTCAGTTGATAGACGCGGACTACCACCGGCTCGGAGAGTGAGTTATTTTCGCGGGAATCGGTGTTTAACGCTTCACGCGCCGTGAAATCCAGGTGCAGCATCTTAATTTTTTTGTAGAACACGGAGTTAAATGCCGATTTGGTGCCATCAGTGATGCCCTGCGTCACCCCGCACCCCGTCAGGCTGAATGCCAGCAGAGCAGGCAGCAAGCTCGCATGTTTAATTGAACTTGTACGTAACACGTCGGTTTCCTTGTTGTGATATTGCCGGCTTCAGGCCGGTGTAATAGCCCAGTTCCGTCGTAAAGGTCGGTGGGATATCGTCTGTAAACTCCCCCTCATCAGCCCCCAGCACGCCGTTCATCCCGAGCCAGAAAGGGCCTTCACCAAGCGGCGGAACGGCAAGAAGTCGGGTCCGGGTGGTCAGGGTGAGTTTTGCCTTAAAACGCCAACCGAGCCAGACACGAAGCATCACCATAAAGTCCTGATACAGCAGACCGTCCGGCTTCCAGCCCAGTGCCTCCTGTTCATTATCCGTCCTAAGCGCAACCAGCAGTTGGCTACCCGCATCCATCGCTTCGTCACCCAGTGGCGTGTTGCCGTCCAACAGAAAATCGTCATCACCGTAAAAGCCCAGTGGCTGACCAATTTCCACCGGCCGCAGGCAGTACGGGCTAACCTTCACGGTGGTTTCCGGGGCCAGCAAAGTCACCAGCGCCTGCATCCCCTCCTGCGTTTTGCCCGGTTGCTGTAGGACACCCAGCAAAGCCAGAAAACGGGATACCGGTGTGGCAATGTGGTCTGCTGTGCCGGGAATACCCAGCCCCACCAGGCCCAGCAGTGACTGCGAGATGCTGTCTGTACCACCGGGTTCAAAGGTGGCAGGATAAGAGTATTTACGCCAGATACGGTAAAACTGCGTCAGAATGCGATGGCTGAAGATATCCAGAAAACCCTGTAGTGCATCATGCCCTTCCCGACGCTGAGCGATGTCATCGAGATACGCCGTCGGCAAGGGTGAGTCGACACCGTACATTCCCATAAAGGTCGTGCGGATGAGTGGTGGCCGGCTGTCATCCTCCTCATCATATTCCACGGCTTTCATCTCACTGGCCGGAAATCCCATCCCCGGATGTGGGGCAAAGCGTACCGGATCATCTCCCGGGTGACTGGTCGAGCCCATCAGCGGCCTGCCCGGGTTACGCTTCTCCAGTAACTGGCATAAACGGTAAAAGTTCATACGATGCAGGTCGGCTTCCAGCCGTGGGCTCAGCCGGGAATACGGCGATTGTGCTTCTCTTCCCATTCCAGGCGCTCTCCGGTAGGTTGCAGGATGATAATCAGTCGGTTAAACAGATAAATGTCGGTGTAGAGCGCAAAGAAACGACTCAGCATCTCGCCAAACAGGCAGATGTCACCGCGCCCGGCAAAGCCATGGCTGTCCAGGGTCACCTCAATCTGCACGCCGCGCACCAGATAGCCCTGCTCAAAGCGTTCGGTTTCACTGTGCTTCACGTCAATGATGGCTTCCAGGCGGCGACGGTTCATCTCGCTGTCGGTCCATTCATACAGCGCCAGGGTACCGCGCAGCACGTCGGCATTATCCATCATCGACAGAAATCCGCTGCCAAGGTGACTCAGCACGCGCCAGTGGAAACGGTCCTGCGCCGGTGGGTAACAAGGTAGCGTCGGCGCGCACAGGTTGCGCACGGCAATGCTGACCGAAGTGGTTTTCATCACCGTATCAAGCACGGTGCTTTGCAGCGCACGTCGTGGCAGTTGACCGTTTGTGCCGGTGAGCGTCAGCGACAGGCTTTCGTCTTCCGGGACGGTATGATTATCAAATGCTTCGCCGCCAAGAATGAGCCAGGTGTTATGCAGGCCGGACGGACCGCGGCGCACGCGGGTGTGGTAGTAATATTCCGGTGCTTCATGACGCATCATTCCTCCCTTATGACGGAAGCTCGAAAACGGCACGTAGGTATGCTGACTCGACGACATCACCGAATCCACGGTATATATCTCGGTATGGCCATCCTGCACGCGCATCGGGCGCAGCATGTATTCGGTTTGCAGAGAATTGAGCGTCAGCGGATCGGATTCCAGCGGAAACAGGTTAATGACCGGCACGCAATTCAGGCGCAGGTGCTTTTCGGTAAAGCTGAAGTCATGCTCCCAGCGTTCCGCCAGCACCACGTCGATTTCAAACCAAGAAAGCTCAGAAGGAAAGATCACGGCCTCCAGCCCGCGCAGCCCCATGAACATAAATTTCTCGCGGAAGGTGAAGTACTCCAGCAGCAACTGGTAACCGCTGAAACTGCTGTCCCCCTTCGGCCACAGCCTGTCATCATCACCAAACCCCAGTGCGGTGAAATACCCGTCCATCGGCCTTCTGTCTACGTCACCTGGCATGCGCAGCCACAGACGCGCCGTATTCATGGTAAAAGCTTCATGCATAGCGCAGGCCAGCGGTGCGTCAGCATTGAAATAGAACGGGATCTGGCTGAGATCGACACGGCTCCAGTCAGCAAGATGGCTACAACTGAAGCGCAGGCTGATGACAGAGCGCCCGTCAGGATCAGTCGACAGGCGGGCATGCTCCAACGCCAGTGGCTGAAGGGTTATCTCTTTAGTTGTGGTGTAGCGACAACGCGTGCCTTTTTCACCGATCGGCCGCGAATTGACCTCGAAACCTCTGGCGATACGCATCGGTTCTTTCATCTCACGCCAGACAGGAGTGAACTCCACCACCGACATCGAGGGAATGGTGCGCAGGTAATGCGGCCACAACAGGCTGACCAGCCCTTCGGTCAGTTCCGGCAGATCGTCGTCAAGCTTCTCGCGCAGGCGGCCCATCAGGAAGGCAAAGCCCTCGAACAGGCGCTCCACGTACGGGTCGCGCGCGCCCGCCTTATCGAGATTGAGCATTGCAGCCTGCTCAGGGTGAGCGCGGGCAAATTCTTCGCCGGCTTCCAGCAGGTAGCGCATTTCAGCGTCGTAATAACGCAGGGTTAAATCATCCATAAGAACCTGAATAAATGTGTTTTAAAGGTATGTCAGTCGCTTTACCCGCAAAGCACCGCACAGCCTGCCGGGTCAAGCGCAATCAGGCCCGCCAGAAGCTGGTCCATCTCTGGCTGAAGCCGTGACTTATCGGTTTCGCTGCGGGCGGCTTTCATGCGCAGCAGCCTGAGGCGGCGCGATTTCACTTCAAACATCAATGCTGGCGTCCATTGCGTGAGGGTGATGGCCTGTGCTGCACCGTCAAGCTCACCCAGCAGATGAAGAGCCAGCTCATTCTTACCCTTCTGCTCCGCCACGCGGGCCATTAGCAGACGCACCAACCATTTGTCTTTTGTGGTGTCGGTGCCCGGGCGCGTTTGCAGCCAGTGGAGTGTGGCATCCAGACCATCCGTGTCAGCTTTCTCCAAAGCTTCCGGTTCAAGGGCCAGAATATCGTTGCCAGTTTCACTCAAGGCATTGACAGGCTCATCCCGCCAGTTGGACATCTCGTCCTGCACGCTCTGGTTTATCCAGTTCAGCGTGACCTCATCAGCAAAGGGTGTGCCGTCATTGAAGGCCAGCGTTTCAAGTCCGGGAAGGCGCCGCAGCAGCCCTTTCAGGTCAGCGATAATGATATCGGCCAGCACATCCTGGCCTGATTTAATCAGGGCCTGATGGATGTACCACTGCAAATCTAGCCAGAGATGATTGGCGCCACGCGAGAAAGTGCTGTCCGCTTGTTCCAGTATCTCCAGCCAGCTCTGTTGCAAATACAGCCGTTTGAGCATTGCCCGCTGGTCAGCCCTCGGCGGTTCGATGCGCGTTTTCCCTTCGGCATCCGGTGCCGGGATCGATCGCAGCGTGTCGTGACGCAGACTTTTCATCAGTCGGTGTGCGGCAAGCCAGCCATCGGGTTGCTCACGCAGATATCCCGTCAGGGTTCGGGCCTGAGCCAGCAAATCCTGACCTGACGTGATGTGGCTCAGCACTGGCGCGTCCTGTTCTGCCGCGTGAGATGCCCACTGCGCGCGTGTTTTACTGCTGGCGTTCTGGGGTATTACCGCATCCACGCCACCGGCTTTCATCAGGCGGGAACCCAGCGCGCTGTACAGGGCACTCAGATCTGGACGTGACGCTTCAGGCTCAGTTTCAAGACTGTCTCGGATGAGAAGCAACGCACCGGTCGTACGCTGGGCATCGTCGCGTACCACTTCTGGCCAGAGTAACAGGCTGTCAAGCAGACGAGAGCCTGCGAGCCACTCCAGTGCTGGTTTACGGCTTCGCTCTCGCTGTGGGTGAAGCTGCTTTCCATAGCGCGTTAGTAATCCCGCAAGTAGCTCAAGCCCTTCAGCAAACCCGGTTTCACCGTCCTGGTGCAAGCGCGCCCAACAATAGTAAGTAGCAACCCGGACATCTTTGGCCACAGTGTTCAACACCTTTTCAGCCAGCTGGCAAATCAGCCCGGTATCAATACTGGAAAGTTTATTGACCTCCTCCCGGATACGCTGGAAATCATCGTCATAACCCGGGTCTTCTCCTGTAGGATTGTTCTCACTGATCGGGGTAAGCCAGCGCTGCCAGCTTTCGGAATGTGACTGCGCCTGCTGTCGCAGCAGGGTTTCATCTGCCTGGCAGGCAACAACCAGATTCTGCAAAGCGTCCATTATTCGACTCCGTCCATGTCACTGTTTTCTGTATTGGTCATCAGCGCCTGCGCCATAGCCGCGCTATCTACGCTAAATATTTGATCTGGCAGCGTGAAGCCCCGCAGTGCCAGTAACGCCAGCGGCCCACTGCCCAGTTGTGAACGCAGTACCCACTGTAGGGTACGACCATCCGGCGCGGTAAAACTCATCATCCACTGACTGCGGTCAAGCTGCTCTCGTTTACTCTCATCCAGCCAGCGAATAAAGCCCCAGGTTCCGCTGTAATCACCAAACAGACGTGCACCCGCATTGACGGTGGTCCATGTCAGCATGGTTCCGGGCTTGTAGGTGTCACCAGGCCAGCGGAAGCTCTGCCAGTCTGCCATCTGGTTGAAGTAGTGTAGCTTTTGTCCATCAATAGTTAGTTGAGTTTCTACCACCTGCGGTACCGGACGCGCCTGTAGTTCAAAGCTGATGCCCTGACTGCCGTCGGTAAACAAGATATCCGATAGCTGGCTGAGCTGATTAATCGCCCGCAGGAAGGCTGGGTTAAAGTTCAGTCCCTGGCTGTTGACCTTATCCGGTACCCACTGGCTGCCCTCCTTATGCAGCACACCGCCGAGTTCCGTGGTCAGGAAGCGCTCAATGCGTCCGCTGTCCTTACGCACAAACTCAGCCAGCATTGGCAGAGAGGAATCACTCTTGCTGACAGCAAATGGGAAACGTCCGTCAAATGCCGTATGCCAGTTCGCCACCACGGAACGACTCCATTTGTCATTCAGGCTCGCTGCCGATGGCTGAAGCACAGTTTCCCAGGCCTGGGTCAGCGGCTGCACAAACATGGTGCTGCCAAAACCACTCCACTCTTCGCCCAGGCTTGCAGCAATCAGGCTGCCGTACTGCTGGGTGTCGGTCAGGTCCACGCTTTTGCCCTGGAATACGGTCTGCGCCAGGCTCTGCATCATTTCCTGAGGGTCAGAGGCGCTGGCGACCTGTTGCAGACGCAGACGCACACGGGTGATACGGGTAAGATACGTTTGCAGGCTCAGTGAATTGTCAGCCGACATAACGTTGCTGCCGTTGTTTTTACCCATAAGTGTTAGCAACGGTCCAAAGGTTTCATCCAGTGGGCCCTGCGGGCCTGAGGCTGACTGGTCAATTACCGGTTTGTCCTTCCCGCCTACCAGGTCTTTAGCCGATTTGATGATGGAGTCCGATAGGCCTTCACTCTTCTGGCCGGCCTGCCCCTGCCAGGCGAGGGTGTTCATCAGGGCAATCAGCGGTGACTGGCGAACATCACTCATCAGCGTCAGCTGGTCAGTGACGTCTGCAATATTGTTTGCCGGATTAAGTTGCAGGCTGTTGAGGAAGCTCAGCCAGCTACCGGCAAAGTCGGTGAAGTAGCGTTCCGTCAGACGTGCTTTCAGTGCTTCCGGCGACAGGTCTGAGGAAACGGTTTTCCGGCTGTCGCTCAGTACCCAGTCGATTTCATCGCGGCGGGAGTTTGCCGCTTTCTCAATGGCCTGCTGAATCCCTCCCTCCCAGGCCTGACGGGTGAACATGCCCGGCACCACCTCATCGGTGGTAAACAGGCGACGGGCATCGGTACCGCCAGTCATGTCCTCCAGAGACACATCGGCAAAGTTACGACGTACGGATTTGAGCATGTTCTCGTACAGCGTACTTTCCGCGTTGCGCCGTCCTATCTGCTGCAACAACACCTGGCGGCTCTGGCTGACCAGTTGCGCATCCGGTGTGGTTTTCCACAGTGGCTGCTTAGGCAGTTCGGTGATGTAGAAGGCCCACAAATCCGGTGACAGGCTTTGCCACAGGCCAGTTGAGATACCTAAACGCGTCGGCTGCACGGTTTTCATGGTTTGCGCGTAGAATGCACCATCAGCTTTATCCGGACGGGACATCATCAGCCAGGCTTTCAGCTGGTCATAACCTGGTTTCGCCATCTGTGTCCGCTGGTCGCTGTTGGGTGCCGAATTGACCAGCGCAATGAGCTTCTGCTTAAGCGCTTCATTTGCCGGATCACGTATCAGACGGTTGTTCGCCACCCCGTACCAGGGCAGCAATGCGTCAAGCAACTGCTGATCATGGTTAAGACCAAAGCGCTGATACCATGGCGCGCCGTCCTGAATATGGTGCAGCAGGCGACCGGCATCATTACGCAAAGCATGCAGGGCCGTCAGCTGGTAATCCGATACAGAAGGGTGCTCCACCAGAGCATGAGCCTGCTGTGCAACAGAAACTATTTGTGACCGGTTGACCGCAAACGACAGCAGCATCCCTCCCCCCCAGACACTGATGATGGCCATCAGTGACCAGGCCAGCGCTCGTTCCCACGGCATACCGACACGACGGCCACGTACGCGGGTGCAGTCGTCAACAATACCCTGCCAGGTTGCTGGCAGAGTCAAGGCATGACGCTGTGATCCATAATTCTCAGCGTCGGCTGTTCCCGCTGACATTCCGGCAGGTTTCTTCTCCGACAGGCTGAACATCAGACCACGCAGCGGGACGCGCTGCTGAGAAACAAAGAACCATGGCTGCAACTGCTGAGCCCAGCGGGCAATAGCACCGTCGTTCAGGTGCTGGCTCAGGCGCAGCAGGAAGTCGTGGCTGCTGTTTTCCGCGACCTGACTCATCCCCTGCGCCCGCAGGGCCGGCAGCATCAGTTCCAGCTGGCGGATTACATCATCTTCTTTTGCGCGTGGTGGAAAGCTTGCGCCTACCGCCTGCTCAGGACGCGTACCCTGCGACCAGTGACTGCTGCACAGTTGCCACAGCCAGACCGGAGCGGAATAACGCAGCAGTTCGCTGATTTTTTCCAGGCCGCGTAAATCGCTGTCGCTGATATGTGGGGTCAACTTAGGCGACTCAGGCAGTACACGGATAATCCCGTCCAGCGGGCGCCCGCGGCGTAGTTTACGCAGCGCGGTGTATTTTTCGCGGTCAGGCTCCGATGCCAGGCTGCCGCCGTAAATCAGCACGGTGCGGTTGCCTTCAAGCCACTGCTGCTGTTGCAGGCCGGGTACCAGTTGTTCAATCGCGGCTTCATCGCCGGTGATTAATAATAACCGGACTTTGCGACGCCAAAAGACTCTATAACGAAGATTAAGGTGCTGTTTTAAATCTGTATAATCTGTGATTGTTGTCATCACATCAGGATTTGTTTTAGTTTCAGCCCCCGAGGAATCCGGTGGTAAATAATTGCGTTGTTTTTTTCTTTGCTTCCTCCGCCAATAAAAAGGAGAGCAAACAGTGCCTAAAAATAAAAAACAAAACACACCACCCCATACAGACATAATTTGGCGATATGCCAGACCATACTTAAGCAAGGCATCCTGATTAATAAACAGCAAAAACGCAGTTATACCAGCAAGGCCAATAATCAAAATAAAATACCCCCAAAATCCATAACGTGCCGACTGCAATTCCTTTTTCTGGGTCATAAGTAATGTTTCCGAGTAATCAAACAAAGCAGCCTGGACTGAGGTGATGCCTGGATAATTAATAATTGATTAGCTTCAGTATTTTGAGCTGCGTCAACCAACAATGCGAGTGAAACAGGGAATGTCATTTCACCGGGAGGACCAAAAGAAAAATCAATTAAATAAAAAGGATGTTTCTCTGGAAGTTTCCACTGAAATCGATCGGCATACTGCATCAATTTTGAAGTAATATCAGCAGTTATGCCAGAAAGCCAAACATGACGTACATCACTCTTATCTATTCGATTGTATTCAAAAAGCATTTCTAAAGCTTTTTCAAGGTTATCATTATCCAGATGCATAACACGGCCTAATCCGGCAAGTACCGGTATAGCATGTCGTTTGGAAAAAGTTGATGATGATATAAGCTGAGCAGAGACCATTTCGCTGGATTGTTTCGGTATACCTGTCAACCAGCATTGGAAGCTAAGAACTAATATCAAACCATCTAAATTAACATTGTCGTGAAATTTTTCAATACACTCAACGGAATAATTCACTTCGGGAAGTAAATCCCATTGTGAAAGAATAATCTGGCTAACGTTATTTTTGTCCCAACTGGAGGGTTGTAATACATAAACAGTATGCAAATATTTCCGATAACCCGGATACTGTTGCTCCAACTGTTTGTCGATCATATCAGATAAAACACGGATGGAACCCCAGGAATGCGACAGCGGTCTAACTTTATCCGGATATGCTGGAATATCAGACAAAGGCCCAAGCAAACTCTCAGCCCCTTTGTCCTCAGGAGTAAGGATAACATTTCCAACCACTGACAACTGTTGTCGACTCCAGTGCTGCCATAATGCCTTTGTTCGTTCAGTTTCCTCTTTCCAGGCAGAAAGAGCAATGCTTGACTGTTCATAACGATTCAGCGCTGCGCCAAAAAGACATAACCATATGAAAAATGCCGGAAGCAGAAGGGAAAACTCTATTTTCTTATATTCATCAACCCCCCATAAAGAAAAACCTAAAAGAGCACAAACTATTAACATAGAAATAAGAACAATCCCCCATCGCTTGTATGACAAGTTGGCAATTGTACTTTTTTCGGGTACTTTGGGGATAGGCCACATAATGTTAAGACTCAATAGTATTTTCGATGTGAGAACTAATGACTTTGCATCCACAGGCACAAGCACAGTTATTAACAACAACATTTAACCCATTTTCTGATGCTCTTGAATCTCCTTCTTTTATCTGATTGACTCCGTGTATTGGGCAAGAAACTAAATCACCGACGAGGGCAACCTGAATACCATTGATAAACATTGTCGACGACGCGGCAATAACCTTTCCACCATGAGTGGTATCATCACCCAGGCAAACAATTCCAGACATATCACTCCTCTCTATAAAATCAATTTGCAACACTATGATGACTTGTTACAAAAATATCCTTTCATTTTATTATCGATATGTTTTTAATTTCCGCCGTGTAAAAATATAAACTCAAAACGCGCCGGGACGCACGCGTACGCTACGACTGATCGTGTCCCAGAAGGCGATAATTTCCTCCTTGCTGTAGGAGGTTGGCGGCATGCGTTGATTATCAAGGGTCAGTATAAAACCCGGAGTCTTATAACTGGCCGTCATTTCATTAATATACATTTCAAAATTATATCGTGGTTCATCGTTGTCTTCCTGCAAGCCCGTCGCCAGAAACTCCTGGACCTGCAGTCCGTTCACACTAAAGGCCCCTTTTCTTTCTATGCCGCCCCGTGAACGGGAAATATTACTTGTTATTTCTCCCATTCTGTCCAGCACCGTGTTTTCTTCACGCGTAAAGTTATCAGTGGAAACCGCAACGCGTATATTGTCGAAAGTACGACTGATGAGTCCTATGTTAATATCCTCCTGATCCCTTTCCGTCGGGTCGGTGGCAATAAACGCATGGGTGATACAGGAACCTGGTTTGGTCGGAATGACGTCATTATCCCTGCCGCTAATTCTCGCCATCAGCGTCTTCATCTGGCTGACGTCACTTGCGACATAGTTTCTGGCAGGTCGCCCCCTTCGTTGCTCATTATATACAGGGCTAGAATCATTAATGGTCTGCTTCTGAAATTTAATAACTACGCCGTTAGTATATAAATAGCCTTCCAGTATCCGCATTGCGTCCGCAACACTTTCGTTTTCATTTCTTTCAAAAATCACACCATCCATACCAGTGGGTAACGACCAGATTTTTTTAAAAAGGGCATATCCCGGGCGTCTATGGTTTTACTTTCGCGCAATTCTTTTTCCCGTCTAGCTAGCAACTGCACAAAACCTGGATGGTACATCTTCTTTGTCGCCAGGTAGGTTTTATATATATCCTCAGGCCTTGAAATCACCGCCGCCCAGATATTGTTATCCAGCGGTGCAGCGTCATTATAAGCTGTAAAGGAGGATGGCAGGTCGAGCATATAGCGCCCGGCGCAGTAAGGTTTCATTTCAGCGTTTATCTTGTTCATGGCTACCTGCTGTGATGACGTCAGTGTTTGTGGCGATGGGTCATAAGGGCGAAAATAATGACATACCCCAAATCCCAGTGCGAACAAAACAACAAAAATAATGACTTTCCGTTTTATTTTATCCATTGTGGAGCCTCCCTATCATTTATCCGTTATCCTTTCCGGCTGGTCAAAATGCGCCGGGACGCACGCGTACGCTACGGCTGATCGTGTCCCAGAAGGCAATAATTTCCTCCTTGCTGTAGGAGGTTGGCGGCATGGAATCATTCTCCAGGGTCAGAATAAAATTGGGAGTCTTGTAGCTGGCTGTCATTTCATTGATGAACATATCAAAGCCGTAACGCGGCTCGTCCTGAGATGCCTGTAAACCTGTTGCCAGAAACTCCTGGGCCTGCAGCCCGTTAACACTAAAGACCCCTTTTCTTTCCACATGGCCACGGTATAAGTTACTCTCTATCTCACCTGCTCTCTCCAGCACCGTGTCTTTTTCTCGGGTGAAGTTATCGGTGGAAAGAATAACTCTGATATGTTCCAGTGTCTTACTTTCAAGCCCAACGGAGATATCTTCCCGTTCCCTTGCCGTCGGGTCGGTGGCAATAAACGCATGGGTGATACAGGAACCTGGTTTCCTCGGAATGACGTCATTATCCCTGCCGCTAATTCTCGCCATCAGCGACTGCATCTGGCTGACATCACTTGCGACATAATTTTGAATTGGATCGCCATTGCGTTGTCTTTCATAACGTGAAGCTGAATCATTGACCGTTTGCTTCTGAAACTTGATAACCACACCATTGGTATAGAGATATCCTTCCAGGATGCGCATTGCGTCCGCAGCACCTCCGTTTTCATTCCGTTCAAAAATAACACCATCCATACCAGTGGGTAACGGCCAGACTTTTTTTAAAAACGGCATATCCCGGGCGTCTATGGTTTTACTGTTTTGTAGCGCCTTTTCACGTAAAGCGATTAACTGCACAAAACCTGGGTGGTACATTTTCTTTGTCGCCAGGTAGGTTTTATATATATCCTCAGGCCGTGAAATCACCGCCGCCCAGATATTGTTATCCAGCGTTGCAGCATCATTATAAGCCGTAAAGGAGGATGGCAGGTCGAGCATATAGCGCCCGACGCAGTAAGGTTTCATTTCAGCGTTTATCTTGTTCATGGCTACCTGCTGTGATGACGTCAGTGTTTGTGGCGATGGGTCATAAGGGCGAAAATATTGATACAATCCATATCCCGCTACAATGAAGGCGACCAGGATCATTGCTTTTTGTTTTATCTTATTCATGATAAGCAAGCCCCGTATTTTTAACCTGCTGTGCAATTCTTATAATTGATCGAAGAGTAAACCAGCGCGCATCCATGGTGTTGTCAGATTTGTATGCCCCCTCGTGGTCAACGCCCACACCGAGCTGGGCCTTTAATTTCGGAGAATTAATTACTGCCGCTCTGACCGGTACAGTGCCGTCACCGTCGTCCACAGGAGGTAATAATTCATATTTGCGGCTAACATACCCCTGGTCCGGTGTTTCCAGCGTGGTATAGCGAATGGTCTGGTTAAATTTGTCCGCCGGGTAGAATATTTCTCCCTGTTCGCTGACCAGCGAGCGGTAGGCTTCCGGGGTATGTTTTCCGCTTACGTCCTTCCAGTGTAGTTCAGCATAAGAGGGGTAATTCTTCCCGTCATTGCCATAAAAGGCATAGGTATGTTCATGGTAAAACCCATCAAGCCCCTCAATAAATTTTCTGACTTTACCATCAATAATGTCCACATATGATTGCCAGTCCTGCTCCAGTTGGACTTTATTTATATTTTTATTTTCAGTATTAATAAAGCGTTCCTCACATAACCCCCACCACACCGATCGCTGGGTATAGATTTCCCTATAGGGATTTGTCTGGGGTAAAGGCTGCTTAAGGCCTTCAACATGAAACCAACCCATACCGTATCCCTTACCAGGCAGTAGCTGTAAAGGCCCCGGCGCTTGCGCCAGCACGGCAGTCATTTCAGCGCCATTACCACCAATTACTAAACCGGTTATTCCTGCTTCACCCGCTTTCATGCGCTTATAGGCCATCGGGGCCCCCCGATCCGGCATCACCCCGTGTACAATACCCAGGATTTTTTTCTGTCCGAATTCTCCGTCCAACAATTCCGAATAGTAACGGGCAACCAGCCCTCCCATTGAGTGGGTCACCAGGATCACCTTTTCGCATTTGCGTCCGCTGGCTTTGTAATCGCCAATAATCTTTTCAATACGATCGGCTAGTGCGTGTGCAGAATCCATATTTGACTGTAGCCAGTTATAGCCCACTGCATGAACCGGAAAGAGGTACTGATAGCTTAAAGCCACTTCCTCAGTGGTCAGGGGGCTCTCACCCGTTTCGGCTCCCAAAGGTTTATCCATTAGCCTCTCACGCAAGGTCAGGCAACCATTTTTGCTGGTCTTATTTGTTAACATTATCTGGTTATCGTTCAGTGCTTCCTGGAGCCAGGGGAGGAAAGTGCCATAGCTCATCGCCCCGACTTCCCCCCAGCCCCTGTCCCTGCGCGATGAAAATAACAGCCGCTCTTCTGGGCTTTCAGTCTCGATTGTCCCGCTGGGATCAACCACGGTTTTGGTGGGATCCAGTAATTTTTTTCTTTCCTCGGCGCCCCGCACTAACCAGGATTTCATGCTCCATGTTCCATCTACTTTCCAGATAGACTTGCCGTCAGGACTCATTAAATTACTCCCCATCACCCCCGGTAAAAATACAACCGGGATGACTCTGTCCGGCATCTTATAAAGTTTGAGCCATTGCTCCTTGTCTTTCGGCGTGGCAATGGCCTTGTAGAGGGGATGACCAAACTTGTCGTATCCCAGCAGAACACAATTGCTTTCAGTGGCTTCAATCATCGGTTAGTCCTCATCCTTCAGGTTTATCTGCACTGATGCAGGATCCACCAAGTTTTGCTTCTCCCCACGGCCGTCCGCAGAAGTCTTTAACTCCTGCACGGTACCATCACTGTGCGTCAGGCTGATTTTCTGACCCGCTACGGGTGTCTCAGAATAGGGCCACAGCACTTCAGGTCCCATTTCAAATGCGCTGCTTTCCCACTTCTGGACCGCCTGACTAAAGCTCTGTCCACCAAACTTCTGCCACACCGCCCCGCGCTCGATGATTTTGTCCGGCGCCGCACACTCCACCGTTCCGTCCGCTATCCGGATATATCCTCCGCCGCTCGTCAGCACTATCTCCTGCTTCGCGCTGATGATGAGTTTTCCCTCACTGCTGCTGATGCGGATATCCTTCAGCGCATCCAGCGTCATCTCATCTCCCTGCGCCTGGATCTCCACCTTTCCTTTGCCGGCAAACATTTTGATGCCCAGCTTTTGCGCAAACAGACTTACCCGCTCCCCGGCCGCCACGGTGAATCTTTTCAGTGCGCTGAAATCTGTGTGCCCGCCGCTGGTGCTGATGATGTTGTCTCCCGCCGACTGCTGCAGGCTTTTCCCTGTCACCTGCGCTATCCCTTCCGGGGCTGAGACCAGCAACGCCGCTTTCTTTAAATCCGTCAGCGCCTCTGACAGCAGCGCCTTCTGCGTCTGCACATCTGCCAGCTCAGCCCTCGCCGCCTCTGCCGCGCTGCGTAACGCTTCAGCCAGTGACCGCGCCTGCTCCAGCTGGCTCATCGCCGCCTGCATTTCCAGCACCTGCCCCTGCGCCCTGGCCTGGCCGTCGGCACTGATAAATATCCCTTTCTGCGCCCGTATCGCACCCCAGCTGTCCGTCCTGAGCTCAAATCCCTCACCGCGCTGCTGTTTCTCGCTGTCGACCAGGTGGCCGAGGTTCAGCTGGCTCTTGCCGCCGTATTCCGTGCTGACCTTGATATGCTCTTTCCCGCGCTCGTCATCGAGGCGGATTTTGTTGTTCGCTGGCGTGCGCAGGACGTTGCGTTTGTAGTTCCGGATGGTGACATGGTCGCCGTGCGCCGAGTCGTGCAGCACACCGGCAATATACGGCCGGTCCGGGTTGCCGTCCTCAAAACCAATCGCCACCTCGGTGCCTGCCAGCAGCGGCAGGTGCAGGCCGTAGGTGTCCCCCGCATACGGGCGGGACTGACGGACCCACAGGCTCTCGAACCCGGTCTCCCAGTTCTCACGGTCAAACAGCATATTGACGCGATAGCGACCGTCCTTGTCGATATGCCCGTAGGTGTCATTTTCGGTGGTGCTGGTGACGCGTGCCGGTAAGGTACCGGCCATCACCGGGCGGCGGCCTGGCGCCGGGCGGAAGCAAAAATCCGCGCTGTCCGGGATACCGTCAAACCTGACGCAAAAGTCGGCATCACGCCGGGCATGGCTGTGCATCGCCGTGACCACCACGCCCTGGGTAAACACCTCCGCCACTTCGTACCCGCCGGTGACTTTCAGCCGCATACCCGGTGAAAGGGCCGGGCAGCTGGTGAAAGCAACGGTCTGCGTCTGGCCATTCAGGTAGCGCTCATGCCGGATGCGGGCGTAAAACGCCCCGGACTCCGCTGCCGGGTTGCGGTCATACGCGCTGCCCGGCGTCAGGTAGTTATCCGCCCAGTGGTAGGCATCACCGTATGTGGTGGTATCCCCGCCGGTCGCGTCAACCCGGGTGTTCATGTCCTGCGTGGCCTGACGGTAGTTGTAGTCCAGGGTGCTGACCTGCTTCTGCACCACATTGTGATGGCATTCCATTCCCCAGACTGAATCCACGCCTTTTGAATGCTGGCCCGATGGCGGTACAGACGGCAGCGTCAGGCCTTTCTCATACCCCTGCTGGCTGTCATAAAACTCCACCACGTCAATGCTGAGGCGCGTGTCGGTGGTGAAGCGGAACCATATACCGACCTCGCCCAGCAGGCGGGTGATGAAGTGCAGGTCGTCCTCAGCGTACTGCATCACCTGCTCACGGCGTGGATACTCTTTACTCAGTGAGAACAGGAAGTCCTGGCCGCGCATGCCGTGACGTTCGCGCAGGATTTTTTCCACGATTTGCGGAACCGACATGTCCTGGTAAATCGCGTTCTGGTGCGAGCGGTCGAGCAGCGCCAGACGCGGCTCAAGCGTCAGGGCGTAGCGGGTTTCATCTTTTGACGTGCTGAGGCGTTCAAAACCGGTCACCACGCCCTGAATCACCCGCACCGGCTGCTGTATTTTGATACCGTAACCCTGGTCTACCGGGGCCTGAAGCGTCAGGGAAGCCGCTTTCATCAGCATCATCTCTTTGCTGATGGCATGATCCGCGCTGGTGAATTCAGTACGGTAGCTGAACGGTGTGCTCAGGGCTTCATCGCCCTCAAAAGCCAGCACATCAAGCCCTGCATCGCAGCCCTTCACCGAAAGCAGGTGATGGCTGTGGCTGAATCGTAAGGGAAGATTACTGCTCATGCATGCTCACCTTCTGTCCGGTCAAACTCGAGCACTATGCCCTCTTCCTCATCCCAGCCAAGCGTCAGGGTATGCGGCTTCCTTCCCGCCGCCATCTGGCTCAGCAGCTGCTGGCTCAGGACCGGCAGAATCTGCTGGTTCAGCAGGCTGTCGATATTGCGCGCCCCGGTGTCCGGCAGCAGGCAGGCATCGGTCAGCGCATCAGACAGGCTGTCTGCTATAGCGGTTTTCATGCCGTAATGCCGGGCCAGGCGCTGACTCACCTGGCCGAGCTTCATGCCGACAATCGTACGCATCGCTGCCTGTGCCAGCTGACGGTAAATCACCGTCTGGAAGCGCGCCAGCAGCGCGGGCTGGAAGTGGTCCCGCAGGACAGGACGCAGCAGTTCATGCAGTTCGCCTTCGGTGGCGACCGGATTTTCATCCAGCATCTGCATGATAAGGTCGCTGCCAAGGTTCGAGGTCATCAGTATCACCGTGTTGCGGAAGTCAATTTCCCGCCCCTCGCCGTCGCGCATGAAGCCCCGGTCAAACACCTGGTAGAACAGGTTCATCACGTCCCGGTGTGCCTTTTCCACTTCATCCAGCAACACCACGCTGTACGGGCGCTTACGGACGGCTTCGGTCAGAATGCCGCCCTGACCGTAACCCACGTAGCCCGGCGGTGAGCCCTTGAGCTGCGAGACGGTGTGTGGCTCCTGGTATTCCGAGAGGTTGATAGTAATAAGGGACTTCTCGCCGCCGAACAGTTCATCGGCCAGCGCCAGGGCGGTTTCGGTCTTGCCGGTGCCGCTCGGGCCCACAAGCAGGAACACGCCCTGCGGGCCGTTCTCCGGTGCCAGACCGGTTTTGCTGGCGCGCAGGCGCTGCGCAATGGCATTCAGCGCACTGTCCTGACCGACAACGCGTTTCGCCAGACTGTGCTCAAGACTCAGCAGTTCCGTCTGCTCGTCCTTCATCAGGGAAGAGAGCGGTACGCCGGTCCAGTCGGCGATAACGGTGGCGACGGTACGCGCGTCCACATCCAGCCCCAGCAGCGGGGTATTCTGCTGCACGGCAGTAAGCTGCATCTGAAGGTCCGCAATTTCCCCCTGACGGGAGATATCCGTGCGGCAGGCAAGCAGTTCTTCCGTGAGTTTCAGTTCCTGGCCGTACCGGGTTTCCCGTTCATCGAGCTGCAAAATGATGCCGACTTCTTCCTCTCCGATGGCGGCCAGACGTTCGCCGTGGGCGGTATTGCCCACCGCGATATCCTCCAGCAGCGCCTGTTTCTCCATGGCCAGTGCCGTGAGCTGCGCCTTCATCCTGGTCAGCGGCTCCGGCACCGTATCCAGGCTCATGCGGACACGGGCCGAAGCGGTGTCCAGCAGGTCAACCGCCTTGTCCGGCAGCTGGCGTCCGGTCAGATAGCGTCTGGAGAGCGTGACGGCGGCTTTAACCGCCTCATCCGTAATATGCACACCGTGATGCTGCGCGTAGCGTGACTTGAGTCCCCGCAGCATCAGGCAGGCGGTGTCGTCGTCCGGTTCGTCAACTTTCACCATCTGGAAACGACGCTCCAGCGCGGCGTCGCGCTCAAAGTACTGCTTGTATTCGCTCCAGGTGGTGGCGGCGATGGTTCTGAGCTCACCGCGGGCCAGTGCCGGTTTCAGCAGGTTGGCCGCATCGGCGCCCCCCGCCTGGTTGCCCGCACCGATAATGGTGTGCGCCTCGTCAATGAAGAGCAGAACCGGCAGGGGTGACTGCTGCACCGCGTCGATGATGTTTTTCAGGCGCTGTTCAAACTCACCCTTCACGCCTGCACCCGCCTGTAACAGGCCGAGGTCAAGGGTGCGTACCGAGACCGGCTTCAGCGCGTCCGGCACATTGCCTTCGGCGATGCGCAGCGCCAGTCCTTCCACGAGCGCGGTCTTGCCGACTCCCGGTTCGCCCACCAGAATCGGGTTGTTCTTGCGGCGCCGGGAAAGAATGTCCACCATCTGGCGGATTTCATTGTCGCGGCCATAGACCGGGTCGATTCTGCCCTCACGGGCGCGGGCGGTGACGTCGAGGGTGAACCTGTCCAGCGCATTCTGCAACGCCGGGTTCAGCTCTCCTTTTATATCCGCATTCACCGGACGGCCGACAAACTCCACCTCATCGCCCTGCCTAAGCTCCGCTTCCTGCTGCACCTCCGGGCGTTCGTCCGACTGCACATCCAGAAGCCCCCGCAGGTGCTCAAGCTGGCTCTGCGCCAGCGTCAGCAGCGGCCACAGGCCGTCGCAGCGCACCAGTTTCGGTTTGTCCACCAGGGCCATCAGGAGGTGAATGCTGCGGATGTGCTCTTCCCCCGACAGCGAGGCTCGCAGCCAGGCGTCCTGCATCAGTGCCCGGACATTGTCCGACAGCTGCGGACGGCTGCGCACCGAACGTGGCAGGCTGTCCAGAAAACCCAGCATATCCTGCCATATCGTATCCATATCCCATTCGTAGCGCCGCGCCAGCACCGTCAGGTCGCCCTCACCCTGCTCCAGCAGCTTCAGCAGCCAGTGCTCGGGCAGGATTTCGGCATGGGCGCGGGTCTGGCACAGGGAAGCGGCCCCTTCCATCGCGCGGGCACAGTAAGGGTTAAGACGGCGTAACAGGATGGCTGGATTTTCCATGAGACTCTCTCTTTATCAGTTCCGGACACGCTACCGCCCGTCGCTGTTCCCTGTTATTCAGGAACCCAAAGCGCATC